>Ga0182738_1000457_pt1 | contig 58207 bp, 57 predicted proteins | sample eDN5th30CBELigMG_FD_128876 | JGI IMG/M metagenome (GOLD analysis project Ga0182738, IMG submission 128876) | Enriched Miracle-Growth compost microbial communities from Emeryville, California, USA - eDNA 5th pass 30_C BE-Lig MG (version 2)... ... | reverse complement strand
GTGGGTGACCGGCAGCATGGGCAGCCCCGACTTGATGTAGTCGTTGTTGCGGTACAGCGCCAGCGCCCAGAAATGCGGCGGCGTCCAGATGAAGATGATCAGCACCAGCACCCAGGCTTCGGCCGGCACGGCGTCGGCCACGGCGGCCCAGCCCAGCGCCGGCGGCATGGCCCCGGACAGGCCGCCGATGACGATGTTCTGCGGCGTGCGCGGCTTGAGGATGACGGTGTAGACGACGGCGTAGCCCACGAAGGTGGCGAAGGTCAGCCACATGGTCAGCGGGTTGACGCCGTGGTAGAGCACCAGCATGCCGGCCCCGCCCAGCAGCCCGGACAGGCCCAGCACCTGGGCGGCGGTGATGGTGCCCTGGGCGGTGGCGCGCCGGGCGGTGCGCAGCATGCGCGCGTCGACTTCCTGCTCGATCAGGCAGTTGATGGCGAAGGCAGCCGCCGCCAGCAGCCAGATGCCCAGGGTGGCCAGCGCCACCCTGCCCAGGTCGGGCAGGCCGGGGGCGGCCAGGAACATGCCTATCACCGCGCAGAACACGGCGAGCTGGGTCACCCGCGGCTTGGTCAGGACGAGGTACTGGCGCAGCAGCCCGGTGCGAGGAGCAGCGAGAGTGGTCATGCCTGGCATTTTAACGGGCCGGCGGGGCCGCGGCAGCCGCCGGCGCCCCTGCGGCGGCCGGCGCGGCCAGGACGGCCGGCGGCGGCTCGCCGGCGCGCGAGATGCGCACCAGCAGCGTGACCCCGGCCAGCACCAGGCCGGCCGCGCCGCCGTTGTGCAGCACCGCGATCAGCAGCGGCCACTGGAAGAAGATGGTGGTCAGCCCGGTGACGAGCTGGGCGGCCAGCAGGGCCAGCATCAGCCCGGCCGGCCCGGCCAGCCCCGGCACGCGGCGCAGGCGCAGCGCCAGCACGGCCAGGCAGGCGAACACCACGAAGGCGAAGTTGCGGTGCACCCAGTGGATGGCCGTCAGCGCGTACTGGGAGATCATCTCGCCCGAGGGCAGCTCGCCCAGGCCGCGCACGATGGAAAAGCCGCCGGCGAAGTCCATCTCCGGCAGCCAGCTGCCGTGGCAGGTGGGGAAGTCCATGCAGGCCAGCGCGGCGTAGTTGGTGCTGACCCAGCCGCCCAGGGCGATCTGCACGAACAGCAGGGCCAGGCCCGCGGCCATCCAGGGCCGCATCCCCCGCGCGTAGGCCGGCACCGGGTCGTGCGCGCGCTCGCGCGCGGCCAGCCAGGTCATCAGCGCCAGCAGCCCCATGCCGCCCAGCAGGTGGGCGGTCACCACCGCCGGCATCAGCTTGTGGGTGACGGTCCAGGCGCCGAAGGCGCCCTGCACGCACACCGCGACGAAGGCGGCGAAGGCCAGGCGCGGGCTGTTGCCCAGCGCGCGGCGATGCCGCCAGGCCATCCAGGCGATGGCGATGATGAGCATGCCCAGCAGGGAGCCCGCGTAGCGGTGGACCATTTCTATCCAGGCCTTGGGCAGCGTGACCGGGCCGTAGGGCATGGCCGCCGCCGCGTCGCGGATCTGGCCCAGCGCGCCCAGCGGCGTGACCTGGCCGTAGCAGCCGGGCCAGTCCGGGCAGCCCAGGCCGGAGTCGGTCAGGCGCACGAAGGCGCCGAACATGATCAGGTCCAGCGTCAGGAACCAGGTCAGGAAGACCAGTTTGCGGTAGCGGGTCTGGATGCGTGCGGACATGCCGTCAACCGATGCGCGAGTTGTAGATCAGGCGGCCGACGTCCTTGCGGAAGCGGATGGGATCGGTTTCCGGGGGATAGTGCAGGATCAGGTTGCCCAGGGGATCGATGATCCACAGCGGGCCGTCCAGCGAGGGCTGGGAGGCGTCGAGCAGGTAGCGCGCGAGCGCCTCGGGCTGCGCGCGGACCATGATCGTGCCGCGGTAGGCGTCCAGCACCTTCTGCGGCACCGGCGCATCGTCGGTGATGAACCAGACGCGCACGGCGCGCTCGACGTTCTTGCCCTGGCTGGCGTGGGTGTTGCGGATGACGAAGAGCTTGCGCGCGCAGGATTCCGGGCAGGCGCCGCCGTCGGCCGTGGCCAGCACCCAGCGGCCCTTGAGCGTAGCCAGGTCGAAGGGCTGGCCGTCCAGCGTGGCCAGGGGCAGATCGGCCGCCGGCGGCACCGGGCGCTGCGGCTGGTACAGCGTGCCGTAGTTGGTGGATTCCCCCGGGCGCAGCGAGGGATTGAAATACACCAGCAGCGCCGCCACCACCGGGGCCATGCTCATCAGCAGGATGGCGTACAGGGGCTTGAGCGAACGGCGCGGCGCGGGCTTGGCCGGGGGGGTGGAAGAATTCACGGTGTTCCTTGGCTGTCAATCTCGTTGGGCGCGCGCGGCGCGGCGGCGGCGCAGCGCGCGCACGGCCACCGCCACCCAGGCGGCAGCGGCGATGGCCGCGAAGCCGAACCACTGCATGGCGTAGCCCATGTTCTGGTCGGCGTCCACGGACGGCTGCGGCCAGTCGCGCCGCATGCCGTCGCCCGGCTCGCCGCCCTGCTCCAGCACCGCCGGCAGCATGCGCAGGCCGGTGGCGCGGGCGTAGTCGTCCAGGTCCAGGTTCTGCACGCGCGGCGGCTCGCCGGCGGGGCCGGATCCGCGGCCGGGCCCGGCTTCGCCGCCCACGCCATCCCTGGCGCCCTGGCCTGCCCGGGCGTCCGCCGCCGGCTGCCCGGGCCAGCCCTGCGGCAGCCCGGCCGGTTGCCCGCCGGTCAGCGTGGCCAGGTCGAATAGACGCGGCACCCGGCTGGCCAGTTCCCCTTGCACCTGCTGCGGCCCCGGCGGGCCGGGCGGCACGGCGAGCGGGCCGCCGTCCAGCGGGCGGGGCAGCCAGCCGCGCAGCACCAGCACGGCATGGCCGGGCGCCTGGTCGAATTCCAGCGGCGTGGCCACCCACAGGCCCGGGCGGCCGTCCTGGTTGCGGTTGTCCACCAGCACGGTCAGATCGTTGCGCCAGGCGCCCTGCGCGCTCGCCGGCCGCCAGGCGCGCAGTTCTTCGGCCGGCACGCCGGGCGACAGCGCGAGCGGCGGCGCGCTGCGGCCGGCCTCGATGGCGGCGCGCACGGCGCGCCGCTCGTCGGCCCGGTGCAGCTGCCAGCGGCCGAGCGAGGCCAGCCCGGCCACGGCCGCCGCCAGCAGCGCCAGGGCCGCCAGCGTGCGCCGCGCGGTGTGGGGTCGTGCCATCTCTGCCATAATTTCCGTTTTACCGGAAGCCGCCATGCGTATCCTAGTCATCCTGGCCTTCGTCGGCATCCTGGGCAGCCTGGCCTCGGCGCTCGTCTACCTGATGAAGGACAAGGGAACCACCAACCGCACCGTCAACGCCCTGACGGTGCGCATCGGCCTGTCGGTCGCCCTGTTCCTGTTCGTGCTGTTCGCCCATCACATGGGCTGGATACAAAGCACCGGGCTGCGCTAGGACTGCGCCCCGGCGCGGGACGGCCGCGCGCGGCGCCGTCCCGGTCGATACGAACAAAGGGCCGGCCTGTCGGCCGGCCCCTGCTGCGATGACTGCCTGCCCGGCCTCAGAACCAGTACACGAACAGGTACAGGCCCAGCCAGACCACGTCCACGAAGTGCCAGTACCAGGCGGCGCCCTCGAAGCCGAAGTGGTGGTCGGCGGTGAAGTGCCCCTTGATCAGGCGGAACAGGATCACGGTCAGCATGGTGGCGCCCATGATGACGTGGAAACCGTGGAAGCCGGTCAGCATGTAGAACAGCGAACCGTAGGCGCCCGAGTTGAAGCGCAGGTTCAGCTCGGTGTAGGCGTGGTGGTATTCGTAGGCCTGGCAGGCGACGAACACGAAACCCAGGACGACCGTGGCCGCCAGCCAGAAGATGGTCTTGGCGCGGTGGTTCTCGCGCAGCGCGTGGTGGGCGATGGTCAGCGTCACGCCCGAGGTCAGCAGCAGCGCGGTGTTGATGGTGGGCAGCCAGAAGGGGCCCACGGTCTGGAACTGCTCGACCACGCCGGCCGGGCCGAAGTTGGGCCACACGGCGCTGAAGTCCGGCCACAGCATGAGCTTGTGGTCCAGGTCGCCCAGCCAGGGGGTGGTGACGGTGCGCACGTACCACAGCGCGCCGAAGAAGGCGGCGAAGAACATCACCTCCGAGAAGATGAACCAGCTCATGCTCCAGCGGTAGGAGACGTCGATGCGCTTGCTGTTCAGGCCGCCCTCGGATTCGCCGATGGCGTCGCCGAACCAGCTGTACAGCACGGCGACCAGGCCGAGCAGGCCGACCAGCACGGCCCACTTGCCCGCGCCGATGCCGTTGACCCAGGAGGCCGCCCCCAGCATCACGACCAGCAGGGAGAAGCTGGCGCGCACGGGGTGCGGCGAGTCGGCGGGCACATAGTAGTAGGGCGCCTCTTTGCCCTGGACCGAGTGGCTTGCACTCATGGTGTTCTCCTGCTGCAGATTTGTCGGATTCGTATGGATCAGGCTGCCCCGCCTACTACCCAGCGCACTATCGTCACCAGCACCGTCACGAAGATCGCCGCGGCCAGCAGGCCGGCGATGATCAGGTGCACCGGGTTGAGCCGGGCGATGTCCTGGTTGTAGCCCGAGCCCTTGCGCACGCCGAAGAACGCCCACAGCACGGCCTTGACCGTCTGGAAGAAGTTCAGCTTGCGCTGGGACAGGTCCTTGATGTCGTCGCTCATGGCCGTACGCAATCGGAAATCAAACGCCGCCCGACATGCCGCGCCACAGCGCCCACGCGAACAGCGCCGACACGACCAGGGCCAGGATCAGGCCGGTAGTGCGGTTGCGGCGGCGTTGTTCGGGCGTCATGGGCGGCGGGCAGCGAGGCTGGGACGGCGGGGCCTACTTGACCTCGGGGGGCGTCTCGAAGGTATGGAAGGGCGCAGGCGACGGCACCGTCCATTCCAGGCCTTCGGCGCCGTCCCAGGGCTTGGCCGGCGCGGCCGCGCCCTTGCCCGCGTAGCACTTGAGCACGGCGTAGGCGAATATCAGCTGCGACAGGCCGAACCAGAAGGCGCCGATGGTGGCGACCTGGTGGAAGTCGGTGAACTGCGCGGCGTAGTCGGCGTAGCGGCGCGGCATGCCGGCCAGGCCCAGGAAGTGCATGGGGAAGAAGGTCACGTTGAACGAGATCATCGACGACCAGAAGTGCAGCTTGCCGAGCTTCTCGTCGTACATGCGGCCCGTCCACTTGGGCAGCCAGTAGTAGGTGCCGGCGAACAGGGCGAACAGCGAGCCGGCCACCAGCACGTAGTGGAAGTGCGCCACCACGTAGTAGGTGTCGTGCACCTGGATGTCGATCGGCGCCACGGACAGGATCAGCCCGGTGAAGCCGCCGATGGTGAACACGAAGATGAAGCCGATGGCGAACAGCATGGGCGTCTCGAAGGTCATCGAGCCGCGCCACATGGTGGCCACCCAGTTGAACACCTTCACGCCGGTGGGGATGGAGATCAGCATGGTCGCGTACATGAAGTACAGCTGGCCCGTGACCGGCATGCCCGTGGTGAACATGTGGTGCGCCCACACGATGAAGGACAGGATGGCGATGGAAGCCGTGGCGTACACCATGGAGGCGTAGCCGAACAGCTTCTTGCGCGCGAAGGCCGGCACGATGGCCGAGACGATCCCGAAGGCCGGCAGGATCATGATGTAGACCTCGGGGTGCCCGAAGAACCAGAACACGTGCTGGTACAGGACCGGGTCGCCGCCGGCCGCGGCGTTGAAGAAGCCGGTGCCGAAGTGGCGATCGGTCAGCATCATGGTGATGGCCGCGGCCAGCACGGGCATGACGGCGATCAGCAGGTAGGCGGTGATGAGCCAGGTCCAGCAGAACAGCGGCATCTTCATCAGCGTCATGCCGGGCGCGCGCATGTTGAGCACGGTGACGATGATGTTGATCGCGCCCATGATGGACGAGGCGCCCATGATGTGCACCGCGAAGATGGCCAGGTCCATGCCCGGGCCCATCTGCAGCGACAGCGGCGCGTACAGCGTCCAGCCCGCGGCGGTGGCGCCGCCCGGCACGAAGAAGGACGTGGTCAGCAGGATGGCGGCGACCGGCAGCAGCCAGAAGCTGAAGTTGTTCATCCGCGCGAAGGCCATGTCGGACGCGCCGATCTGCAGCGGGATCATCCAGTTGGCGAAGCCCACGAAGGCCGGCATGATCGCGCCGAACACCATGATCAGGCCGTGCATGGTGGTGAACTGGTTGAACAGTTCGGGACGGAAGAACTGCAGGCCCGGCTCGAAGAGCTCGGTGCGCAGCAGCAGGGCCAGCACGCCGCCTTCCATCAGCATCAGGAACGAGAAGATGAGATACATCGTCCCGATATCCTTGTGGTTGGTGGCGAACAACCACCGGCGCCAGCCGTGCGGCATGTGGTGCGCGTGATCGTCGTGGCCGTGGCCGTGCTGGCCAGGCGGTACGTGATCGACAGTGACGCTGCTCATTGCGGACTCCTTCCTGCTGGACTGCGTCCCCGTCCGGGCGGGGACGACAGAGGTATCTTACTGAATGGCTCGGACACTACCCAAGGCCGGCGCTTACTTGCGCGCGGCCGTCACGTCGCTGGGCTGCACGGTAGGGTCTTCGCCCTTGCCGGCGTTGCTCCACGCGTGGCGGGTGTAGGTGATGACGGCAGCGATTTCCACGTCGTTCAGTTGCGGGCCGAACGCGACCATGGCGGTGCCGGGACGGCCGTGCAGCACGGTGTCGATCTGGGCGGCCTTGGGGCCGAGCACGGTCTTGTCGCCGTCCAGCGCGGGGAAGTTGCCCGGCACGCCCTGGCCGTTGGCCTGGTGACAGGCCACACAGTTGGCGCCGTAGACCTTCTCGCCGCGCGCGACGAGCTCGGCCTCTTCCCATTCCTTGGTGGGGTCGTCGGCCGCGGCGGCCAGCAGCTTCTTCTGCTCGCCGGCCCAGGCGGCGTAGTCCTCCTGGGAGACGACCTTGACGACGATGGGCATGAAGGCGTGGTCCTTGCCGCACAGCTCGGCGCACTGGCCGCGGTATTCGCCGACCTTGTCGGCGCGGAACCAGGTGTCGCGCAGGAAGCCGGGGATGGCGTCCTGCTTGACGCCGAACTCGGGGACCATCCACGAGTGGATCACGTCGGCGGCGGTCAGCACCACGCGCACCTTCTGGCCCACCGGCACGACCATGGGGTTGTCCACTTCCATCAGGTAGAACTGGCCCTTGGGCTCGCGGCCTTCGATCTGGGCGCGCGGCGTGGACAGGTTGGACAGGAACCTGACGCCGGTGGCGTCGCCGTCCAGGTATTCGTAGCCCCACTTCCACTGGTAGGCGGTGACCTTGACGGTCAGGTCGGGGCTGGAGGTGTCCTTCATGGCCACCACGGTGCGCGTGGCCGGCAGGGCCATGGCGATGACGATGACGAAGGGGATCACCGTCCAGGCGACTTCGACGCCGACGTGCTCGTGGAAGGAGGCCGGCTTGGCGCCGCGCGACTTGCGGTGCGCCCAGATGGAGTAGAACATCACCCCGAAGACGCCGATGAAGATCACCAGACAGATGATCAGCATCATCCAGTGCAGCCACATCTGATCGCGCGCGATGTCGGTCACGCCTGGATGCAGGTTGAGCTGGTTGACCCTGGGGCCGCCGGGCATGTCCTGGACCTGCGCGCCGGCCACGCTGGCAACCAGCATTGCACAAGCGCCCAGTAACCCTCTCCACTTCTTCATGCTGACCTCGAAATACGGCGCATGCACGAAACCGCCCCTCTCCGCGCGGCGGAAAGCGTGGACGGCCGTGACATGCGCAATTATTGGACGGCGGGCTGGCGGACTTGCCGCACCGGTTGCCCCGCGCGAATCACAAAGAAACCGCGGGATTATAACGGACATGATCAAGTGTGTATCGGAAGGTATAGACGGCCCGCCGGGCGGCGCGGCCGCTGCGGCGGCTGATACCATACGCGCGCCATGCCCACTCCCATGACGCCTCTTGCCGACGCCGACGTGCGGCGCGCCTACGACCGTCTCGCCGCTTCGGTGCAGAAGCCGCCTCACGACGGCTCGCTGCCGCTGTGGATCGCCGGCTCGCGCTGCGGCTGGGCCACGCCGGCGGCGCAGCGGGCCCTGGCCGGCCTGGGCGCGGCGGCCGGCGACGGCGGCGACGCGCGCTTCGACCTGGCCCCCGGGCAAACGCCCGGCGCGGCGCTGGACTCCCTGCTGACCGAGGCCGCGGTGCGGCTGCGCGAGGCCGGCTGCCTGCGCGGCTGGCGCGGCGAGCTGCTCGACATCCACGACGAGGCCGGCGGCCGCGTGGGCGCCGTCGAGCGCGCCGCCATGCGGCCGCTGGGCCTGCTCACGCGCGCCGTGCACCTGAACGGCTGGACGCCCGGCGGCCGGCTGTGGATCGCCCGCCGCGCCCTGGACAAGTCCACCGACCCCGGCATGTGGGACACCCTGGTGGGCGGCCTGGCCGGCAGCGGCGAGAGCCTGGACCAGGCGCTGCTGCGCGAATCCGCCGAAGAAGCCGGCCTGGAGCCGTCCGACCTGGCCGCCCGCGGGCCGCTGCGCACGGTGCTGCGCATGCGCCGGCGCATCCCCGAGGGCTACCAGGTCGAGGACATGCTGGTCAGCGGCTGCGTGCTGGCCGACGGCGCGCGCCCGGCCAACCGCGACGGCGAGGTGATGGAGATCCGCACGGCGGCGGTCGACGAGGTGCTGGCCATGATCGCGCAGGGCGAGTTCACCGCCGAGGCGGCGCTGGTCATCCTGGACGACGTCCTGCGCCGCGGCGCCGGGCGTTGAACGCCGCGGCCCCGGCCCGGGCCCGCTCGTTGCGGCCCGCCCGCGCCAGCCGCGGCCCTTGCGGCGCGCCCGCGCGCCTCGGCCTCAATGCGAATGCCGCGGGTCGCCGCGCAGCTCCACCACCTTGAGGTACAGCGTGGCGGGCTCCAGGCAGGCGCCGGTCGACAGCTGGCCCACCGTCTGGCGGTAGATCTCCTGCCAGGGCGTCTGCGACTCGGGCACGGAGAAGGACCCGGCCGCCCGCCGCGCCTGCAGCTCGCCGGCCTCGAGCAGCACGTCCACCGTGCGCGCGTTCAGGTCCACGCGCAGGCGGTCGCCCGTGCGCAGCAACGCCAGCCCGCCGCCCACCGCGGCTTCCGGCGACATGTTCAGGATGGACGGGCTGGCCGAAGTGCCGCTCTGGCGCCCGTCGCCCAGACAGGGCAGGGACTCGACGCCGCGGCGCAGCAGCCGCGCGGGCGGCTCCATGTTGACGACCTCGGCGCTGCCCGGGTAGCCCACCGTGCCGGCGCCGCGTATCACCAGGATGCAGCGCTCGTCGATCTCCAGCGCGGGATCGTCGATGCGCGCGTGGTAGTCCTCGGGCCCGTCGAACACCACCGCGCGCGCCTCGAAGGCGTTCTCCGAGCCGGGCTCGGACAGGTAGGTGCGCCGGAAGGCCTCGCCCACCACCGACATCTTGATGATGGCGCTGTCGAAGAAGTTGCCCGACAGCACGATGAAGCCGGCCCGCTCGCGCAGCGGCGCGTCCCAGGGGCGGATGACCTCGCGGTCGGCGGCGCGCGCGGCCGCCGCGGCCTCGCCGACGGGCCGGCCCGATACCGTCATGCAGCCCCCGTGCAGGCGGCCGGCGCGCAGCAGCTCGTGCAGCACCGCCGGCACGCCGCCGGCGCGGTAGAAGCCCTCGCCCAGGTAGCGGCCGGCCGGCATGCAGTCGACCAGCAGCGGCACGTCCTCGCCCAGGCGCTGCCAGTCCTCCAGCCCCAGCGGCACGCCCATGTGGCGGGCGATGGCGATCAGGTGCGGCGGGCAGTTGGTGGACGCGCCCAGCGCGGAAGCGGTGACGATGGCGTTCTCGAAGGCCTCGCGCGTCAGGATGCGCGAGGGCCGCAGGTCCTCGCGCACCATGTCGCAGATGCGCAGGCCCGTGGCGTAGGCCATCTGGCCGCGCTCTCGGTAGGGCGCGGGGATGGCCGCGCAGCCCGGCAGCGACATGCCCAGGGCCTCGGCCAGGCAGTTCATGGACAGCGCCGTGCCCATGGTGTTGCAGTGGCCGACCGAGGGCGAGGACGCGCAGGCCAGCTCCATGAAGCCCTCGTAGTCGATCTCGCCGGCGCCCATCAGCTTGCGCGCCTGCCAGATGACGGTGCCCGAGCCCACCCGCTCGCCCTTGTGCCAGCCGTCCAGCATGGGCCCGCCCGACAGCACGATGGCGGGGATGTCGACCGTGGCCGCGGCCATCAGGCAGGCCGGCGTGGTCTTGTCGCAGCCGGTGGTCAGCACCACGCCGTCCAGGGGATAGCCGTGCAGGATCTCGACCAGCCCCAGGTAGGCCAGGTTGCGGTCCAGCGCCGCCGTGGGCCGGCGGCCCTGCTCGGCCAGCGGATGCACGGGGAACTCCATGGCGATGCCGCCGGCGTCGCGGATGCCCTCGCGCACCCGCCTGGCCAGCTCCATGTGGTGGCGGTTGCAGGGGGTGAGGTCGTTGCCGGTCTGGGCGATGCCGATGATGGGCCGGCCCGACTGCAGCTCCTGGCGGGTCAGGCCGTAGTTGAGGTAGCGCTCGACGTAGATCGCCGTCATGTCGGCGTGCGTGGGGTCGTCGAACCACTTCTGGCTGCGCAGCCTGCGCGGGGAAGTCTGGGACATGGCAGGGACTCCGGCTGGTCGGGTCCATGCTAGCGCCAAGGCGCGCGGCAAGACAATTCGCAGTGGCAAGCCCTGGTAACGAACCCTGGGGCCGCCGCGCGGCCGCCCTTCAGGCGCCCTGCCCCGAGGCCTGCGGCGGCCCCTGCTGCGCCTGCGCGGCCAGGCTGTCCGGCGCCGGCTGCTGGTCCTGCATGTTGCGCCACACCTCCAGCGCGCGCATGCGCTGGCGCGCCACCTGCTCGACGCGCTCGCGCAGCGCCTGGTCGCGCGCGAGCAGGGCGCGGAAGTCGCGCGCCGACAGCATCAGCAGCCGGCTGTAGCCCAGCGAGGTCACCTTGGGCGCGAACTTCTCGCCTGCCAGCAGCGCCAGCTCGCCGAAGAACTCGCCGCTGCCCAGCTCCACGTAGGTGCGGTCGGGCAGGTGCACCTTGACCGCGCCCGAGGCGACGAAGCACATGGCCTCGCCCTGCCGGTCGCGCAGCACGACGGGCTCGTCGGGCAGGGCCAGCCTGGGCTTGAGCAGGCCGCTGATGGCCTCGCGCGCCTCGGGATTCAGGTCCTCGAACAGCGGCACGCGCTTGACCAGCTCGTCGGCGCCCATCTCGATGTCCAGCGGCGGATGCGTGTCGATGTGGCCCCAGCGCGACTTGAGCTGGCTCATCAGGTCGGCGTAGACCTCGCCGCTGATCAGGACCTGGTCGAGCATTTCGCGGTAGCGCAGGCGCTCCAGCTGGCGCGCCACCCGGCCCAGGTAGCTTTCCTGCAGCCACTGGGCGTAGGACGGGTATTGCAGGTTGAGCGCCTGCAGCGCGTTCTCTATCAGGTCCAGGCGCTTCTGGTGCACGTCGATGATGCGCCGGGTGGCGGCCGGGCCGACCAGCGGCTGCACCTGCTCGCGCGCGAAGGCGAGCAGGCGCTGGGCCACCGAGCGCTTGCTCATCAGGCTGGCGAAGCGCAGGCCCAGCTCGCGCGCCAGCCAGGCCTGGTAGCCGGTCAGGTAGTGCAGGCGCAGCGCCATGCGGAAGCCGCGCGAATAGCGCAGGTCGGCCGCGATGGCCGCCTCGAAGCCGCTCTGGCCGCCGGCGCGCACCGCGTCGCCCAGCCGCTCGGCGCGCGCCAGCAGGTTCTCGGCCATGCGCCAGTCGACGATCTGGGCCTTGAGCACGTCGAAGAACATTTCCTCCTCGCGCCCGGCCATCATGGCCAGGCCCACCGCCACCTGCTCGTCCTCGCTCAGGCGGTTGACCTCGCCGTCGTGCACCGAGGCCAGGCTGGCGTCGAACACGGCGTGGATGCGCGCCTGCGCCTCGGGGCCGATGTGCTCGGTGGCGGCGATCTCGTCGGTGCGGCCCTGCAGGTCGCCCAGCGCCACGACCAGGGCCTGGTTGCGTATGGTGCGCTCGACCGGGGACAGCTGGTTCAGGCCCAGCATGCGGATCAGCGGGCGCAGCGTCAGGCCGTTGAAGAACAGCGTCAGCAGCACGAAGCCGGTGGTGGTCACGGCGATGAACTGGCGCAGGTCCTCCGGCAGCGCGTGCTGCTCGGTCACCGCCAGCGCCAGCGCCAGCGAAACCGCGCCGCGCAGGCCGCCCCACAGCATCACCGTGCGGTAGGGCGTGCTGATGCGCTGGCCCAGCCGGGTCAGCTCCAGCAGCGGCAGCAGCCCGAACACGACGATGGCGCGCGCGGCCAGCGCGGCCACGAACAGCAGCCCGACCAGCCCGGCGTCCATCCAGTCCAGGTCGGCCATCAGGCGCGGCACCAGCATGGCCGCGAACAGGAAGATCAGCGAATTGGCCCAGAAGCCGAACTGCGACCAGGCCACCGACAGGTGCTCGAAGGTCTCCGGCGACATGCGGGTGCGCCCGGCCGAGCCCACCACCAGGCCGGCCACCACGGTGGCGACCACGCCGGACACGCCCAGGTAGTGCTCGCTGACGAAGAAGGCCAGGTAGGCCAGCGCCAGGGTCAGCGTGATCTCGGCCAGCGGCCAGCCGCGCAGCCAGGCGAACAGGCTGCAGGCCAGCCGCCCCATGGCGTAGCCGGCCAGCCCGCCGCCCAGGAACATCACCAGGAAGTCCTGCACCACGGCGCCGGCGCGCAGCTCGCCCTGGCCGGCCAGCACGGCCAGCAGCACCGAATACAGGGCGATCGAGGCCGCGTCGTTGAACAGGCTCTCGCCCTCGACCAGGGTGGTCAGGCGCTTGGGCGCGCCCACCTCGCGGAAGACGCCGACCACGGCCACCGGGTCGGTGGTGGCGACGATGGCCCCCAGCATCAGGCAGGCCACCAGGCCGAAGCCCGAAGCCGCGCCCAGCACGTAGCCCACCACCAGCGTGCTGACCACCACGGCCACCACGGCCATCATCAGCACGCTGCTCAGGTCGTCCAGCAGCCGCCGCACGTTCATGGCCAGCGCCGTCTCGAACAGCAGCACGGGCAGGAAGACCAGCAGGAAGGTTTCCGACGAGATGTCGAACTCGTGCAGGGTGTCCAGGAAGTCGGCCACCACCTTGGGGGCCCATTCGTGCGTGATCACCGCGTAGCCCAGCAGGCAGCCGACGATGGCCAGCAGCACGGAATAGGGCAGCTTCAGCCGGCCGGCCAGCGGCGGCATGAAGCAGGCCAGGGCCAGCATGCTGGCCAGGCCGAATACCAGTGAACCCACATCCATGAAGTGCCGTCCCGTGCGCCGCCCCTTGCGGGGCAAGGTGCAAGGATAGCGATTTTTGCGCCGGGCAGGCGCGCAGCGCCTCGGGGGGCGGGCCCTTCCCCAAAAAAATCGGGGCACCTGTGTGGAGGTGCCCCGGGGCAAAGCATCCGTCTCTGAGGGGAGGGGAAAGAGGAGAAGCCGAAACGGATGTCAAGACCGCAGCAAGCGGCGTTGCTGCCCGCGTCTGCGGTCCATGGTGATTAGTCCGTCCCGTCCGGAAGAAGTTTCCGCGCCCCTGTCAGGCAAGCGGCGTAATTTGTATCAATTCTTTGGCGCCAGCGCGCCGCGCATCTTCTTGAGGGCGGCCGCCTCGATCTGGCGGATGCGCTCGGCCGACACGCCGAACTCCTGCGCCAGCTCGTGCAGGGTGGCCGAGCCGTCGTCGGCCAGCCAGCGGGCCTCGACGATGCGGCGCGAGCGCGGGTCCAGGGCGTCCAGCGCCTGGCGCAGCCCGCCGCTCTGCAGCTCGTCGCGGTCGCGGCGCTCCAGCACGCGGGTCGGCTCCTGGCGGCCGCCGTCGGACAGGTAGGAGATGGGCGCGTAGCCTTCGTCGTCGTCCTGGTTCTCCAGCGGCATCTCGCGCCCGGACAGGCGCACTTCCATTTCGCTGACGTCCTCGGGACGCACGTTCAGCTCGCGCGCGATGTCCTGCACCTGGGCGGTGTCCAGCGTCTGCCCGTCCGGGCGCATGCTGCGCAGGTTGAAGAACAGCTTGCGCTGCGCCTTGGTGGTGGCGACCTTGACCAGGCGCCAGTTGCGCACGATGTATTCGTGGATCTCGGCCTTGATCCAGTGCACGGCGAAGGACACCAGGCGCACGCCGCGCTCGGGGTCGAAGCGCTTGACGGCCTTCATCAGGCCGACGTTGCCTTCCTGGATGAGGTCGGCGTGGGGCAGGCCGTAGCCCAGGTACTGGCGGGCGATGGACACCACCAGGCGCAGGTGCGACAGCACCAGCTGGCGGGCGGCGTCGAGATCGTCGTCGTCGCGCAGGCGGCGCGCGAGCGTGGTTTCCTGCTCGGCCGACAGCACGGGCAGGCGGTTCACCGCCGAGATGTAGGCGTCTATGGTGCCCAGCGCGCCGGGGTTGGCGATGGCCACGGCCAGCGGGTTCTGGCCGGCCAGGGCGAGCGGATTGGCGGCAGCAGTCATGCGGGTCGCTCCTTGGAGAGATCGGATTGCGACATCTGTAGGTATCTTAGCACTCTGGTCATGGGAGTGCTAATTCGACGCCCCGCCCCCGGACAAGTTCCCTTCCCGCGCGTCCTGATCCGGCTGGGCGGGCTGTTCCGGCGGCTCTTGCGCCCCCTCCGGGCCGTTCCGCAGCCGGGCCGCGGTGGCCTCGTCGGCCGGGCGCACGAAGAGCGCGCCGCGCGGGTCCAGGAAGACCCGGTAGCGGGCGCCGTCGAACATGGGCATGTAGGCGCCGCTGCCGAAGGCCACGTCCACGAAGGGCAGCCAGCGCGGGTAGCGGCGCTTGAGCAGGCCGGGGCTGGGCACCGGCCCCTCGCCCAGGGCGTGGACGGTGCGCGGCTCGGACTGCTCCAGGGCCAGGTCGTCGTAGCGGCCGGACAGCCGCTCCAGCCGGTACAGCGGCGGCACGCCGGCCAGGAGCGCCGGCAGCCGCCAGCGCACCACCTGGGCGTCGATCTGCCACTGGTCGCCGTTCAGGGCGTACTGGCGCGCGGCCGCATCGGGCAGGCGCAGGGTGGCCAGGAAGCGGCGCTCGTCCTGCCGGCTCAGCTCGACCAGGGCCACGGGCTCGTCGCCCAGCAGGCGGGCGAACTGGAAGATCGAGCCGGCCAGCAGGGCCGACACCACCGCCAAGGCCGTGGCCAGCAGGCCGACCAGGCGGCGCACCGGCCGCAGCCGGAAGCGCCGGCGCCCGGCCGCGTCGCGCCCGCCGCCGCGGCCCAGCAGCAGGGACAGCCCCGCCAGGGCCAGCACGGCGGCCGCGGCGGCGATCCACAGGTAGGGAGCGTACATGTCCATGGCGTTCTCGGGCAGTGGAGGGCGGTGCCGGCAGTGCGGGGCCGGGCAGGCCTGGGCCGGCCTGCCCGGCGTGGCCGGTCGGTCCGGCAGGCGCGTCCGGCGCGGGCCTATGCGGCCAGTTGCCCGGCGTGGAAGCGCAGGTGGTCCTCGATGAAGGTGGAGATGAAGTAATAGCCGTGGTCGTAGCCCTCGTGGCGGCGCAGGGTCAGGGGCTGGGCGGCCTGCCTGCAGGCGTCCTCGAAGGCTTCCGGGTGGAGCTGTTCGGCCAGGAAGCCGTCGGCCAGGCCCTGGTCGACGAGGATGCCGCCGGGATAGGGCGTGCGCGCGGCGCGCATCAGCTCGGAAGCGTCGTGCCCGGCCCAGGCCGCGCGGTCCTCGCCCAGGTAGCCCGAGAAGGCCTTCTCGCCCCAGGGGCAGCGGCTGGGCGCGGCGATCGGCGCGAAGGCCGACACCGAGCGGTACTGCCCCGGGTGGCGCAGGGCCAGCACCAGCGCGCCGTGCCCGCCCATGGAATGGCCGAAGAGGCCCGCGCGCGCCGCGTCGCCCGGCAGCTCGCCGGTGGCGATGCCGTGCAGCTCGCGCGCCACGTAGCTCTCCATGCGGTAGTGGCGGGCCCACGGCTCCTGCCGGGCATCCAGATAGAAGCCCGCTCCCGTGCCGAAGTCCCAGGAGTCGTCCTCGCCGGGCACGCCGGCCCCGCGCGGGCTGGTGTCGGGCGCGACCAGCATCAGGCCGAGCTCGGCGGCCAGGCGCTGGGCGCCGGCCTTGATCATGAAGGTTTCTTCCGTGCAGGTCAGCCCGGCCAGGTAGGTCAGCACCGGCACGCGCCCGGCCTCGGCCTGCGGCGGCAGGTAGACGGAGAACTTCATGGGCAGGCCGATCTCGGCCGAATCGTGGCGGTAGAAGCGCTGCCGGCCGCCGAAGCAGCGGTGCTCGGAGAGTAGCTCCAGCGCCATCTCAGTACACCACCACGGACCGTATGGACTCGCCCTTCTTCATCAGGTCGAAGCCGTCGTTGATACGCTCCAGCGGCAGGGTGTGGGTGATCAGGTCGTCGATGTTGATCTTGCCGTCCATGTACCAGTCGACGATCCTGGGCACGTCGGTGCGCCCGCGCGCCCCGCCGAAGGCCGAGCCCTTCCATTCGCGGCCGGTGACCAGCTGGAAGGGCCGGGTGCTGATTTCCGCGCCGGCCTCGGCCACGCCGATGATGACGGACTTGCCCCAGCCCTTGTGGCAGCACTCCAGCGCCTGGCGCATGACCTGGGTGTTGCCGATGCACTCGAAGGAGTAGTCGGCGCCGCCGTCGGTGAGCTGGACGATGTGGTCGACCACGTTGTCCACGTCCTTGGGGTTGACGAAGTGGGTCATGCCGAACTTGCGCGCCATGGCTTCGCGCGCCGGGTTCAGGTCCACGCCGATGATCTTGTCGGCGCCGACCATCTTCGCGCCCTGGATGACGTTCAGGCCGATGCCGCCCAGGCCGAAGACGACCACGTTGGCGCCGGCTTCCACCTTGGCGGTGAAGACGACCGCGCCGATGCCGGTGGTCACGCCGCAGCCGATGTAGCAGATCTTGTCGAAGGGCGCGTCGGGCCGGACCTTGGCCAGGGCGATCTCGGGCACGACGATGTGGTTGGCGAAGGTGGAGGTGCCCATGTAGTGCAGCAGCGGCTTGCCGCCGAGCGAGAAGCGCGAGCTGCCGTCGGGCATCAGGCCACGGCCCTGGGTGGCGCGGATGGCCTGGCAGAGGTTGGTCTTGCGCGACAGGCAGAACTTGCACTGGCGGCATTCGGGCGTGTAGAGGGGGATGACGTGGTCGCCGGCGGCCACCGAGGTCACGCCCGGGCCGGTCTCGAGCACGACGCCGGCGCCCTCGTGGCCGAGGATGGCGGGGAAGAGCCCTTCCGGGTCGGCGCCCGACAGGGTGTAGTAGTCGGTGTGGCAGATGCCGGTGGCCTTGACCTCGACGAGGACTTCGCCGGCGCGCGGGCCTTCCAGCTCGACTTCCTCGATGGTCAGGGGCGCGCCGGCCTTCCAGGCCACGGCTGCTTGGGTCTTCATGTTCGGTTCTCCGGCAAACGAATCGGTTCGGGACTAGAGTGACATATTTTCCATGACGATGGTAATCTGGCCGGCTCGACGGTGCGCACGCCGATGCGGGGCCGCCCCCCGTGTCCGGACACCGGCGAACGCAGTACCATTTGCTGGTCAGCGCACCTTCCCGTCCCGTCGCTTGCGCAAGAATCGAGCAGACCCATGGCCCGCCTGCCTCGCCTGTATGCCCCCGCTCTGCCGCAACTGGTGCAGGCCAGCTTCGCGCTGCCGCTGGCCGCGGCGGGCCAGCCCGTGCCGGCCGCGCTGCTGGACGAGCTGGCCGCCTGGCTGGGCGAGACCGCCTCGCGCCAGCGCGTCGCCCTGCACGGCTGGGCGCTGACCAACGACCGCGTGGTGCTGCTGGCCACCCCCGGCGACGAGGAAGGCCTGCCGCGCCTGATGCAGACCCTGGGCCGCAACCTGGCTGCCCGCCTGCGCCGCGGCCGGGTGTTCGCGGGCCGCTACCGCTCGGCGCTGGTCGAGCCGGGCAGCTGGGTGCTGTCGGCCCTGGTCTGGCTGGAAACCCTGCCCCAGCGCGCCGGCCTGGCGCACGACCCGGAATCCTGGCGCTGGTCCTCGGCCGCCGCCCACACGGGCGCGGCCAGCGCGCCGGCCGCCTGGCTGAGCGACCACGCCGACTACTGGGCCTGCGGCAACACGCCCTTCGACCGCCAGGCCAACTACCGCGCGCGGCTGCAGGAAGGCCTGAGCCGCGAGCAAGCCGAGCGCATCGAGCGCACCCTGTCGGGCCAGTGGGCCCTGGGCGGCAGCCGCTTCATCGACAGCCTGGCCCACACGGCCAGCCGGCGCGTCACGCCGGGCAAGCGCGGCCGCCCGCGCAAGCAGCAGCCCGCGGCCGACGCAGCCGCGCCCGGCACGGCGCCGGCCGTGCCGGACGGCGAGCCGGCGCAGCCGGCCTGAGCCGACGCGCCCTGCGCTTCCCCCCTTCCGCTTCCTTCCTTTACCCCCTTCCATCCGGCCCTGCGCCGCGGCCTCCCGTGCCCAGGCCAGGAATCGCGCCCCTCTTCTTTAATACGTCCCCAATATTTTTCTCTATGCCAAAATACCAAATAAAATAGGGAACGACCCCTAATATTTTCATTGCATCCCTTGCCGCAGCGCAGTATCGTCCACCTTCCGCGCAGTTTGCGATGCACAAAACCCCCGCCCGCCGCCTGTGGAGCGCCCCATGAAAGATCACCGCCCCGACACTTCCTGTCGTCCCGCCGCCCAGCTCGTCGATGCCAGCCGCATCGGCCTGCCGGCGCGCCAGGGCCTGTACCACCCCGCCCACGAGCACGACGCCTGTGGCGTGGGCTTCGTGGCCCACATCAAGGGGCGCAAGAGCCATTCCATCATCCAGCAGGGCCTGAAGATCCTGGAAAACCTGGACCACCGCGGCGCGGTCGGCGCCGACAAGCTGATGGGCGACGGGGCCGGCATCCTGATCCAGATCCCCGACGCGCTCTACCGCGAGGAAATGGCCCAGCAGGGCGTGACCCTGCCCCCGCCCGGCGAATACGGCGTGGCCATGCTCTTCCTGCCCAAGGAAACCGCCTCGCGCCTGGCCTGCGAGCAGGAGCTCGAGCGCGCCGTGCGCGCCGAGGGCCAGGTGGTGCTGGGCTGGCGCGACGTGCCCATCGACCGCGACATGCCCATGTCGCCCACCGTGGCCTCGGTCGAGCCGGTGATCCGCCAGCTCTTCATCGGCCGCGGCGCCGACGTGATGGTGCCGGACGCGCTGGAGCGCAAGCTGTACGTGATCCGCAAGACCGCCAGCCACGCCATCCAGAACATGCGCCTGGCCCACGGCAAGGAATACTTCGTGCCCTCGGCCTCGGTGCGCACCGTGGTCTACAAGGGCCTGCTGCTGGCCGACCAGGTCGGCCGCTACTACCGCGACCTGGCCGACACCCGCACGGTGTCGGCCCTGGCCCTGGTGCACCAGCGCTTCTCGACCAACACCTTCCCGGCCTGGCCGCTGGCCCACCCCTACCGCATGATCGCCCACAACGGCGAGATCAACACGGTCAAGGGCAACTTCAACTGGCTGCGCGCGCGCGAAGGCATGATGCAGTCGGCCGTGCTGGGCGACGACCTGCCCAAGCTCTACCCCATCGTCTACGAGGGCCAGTCCGATACGGCCACCTTCGACAACTGCCTGGAGCTGCTGGTCAACTCCGGCTATTCGCTCGCCCACGCCATGATGATGATGATCCCGGAAGCCTGGGAGCAGCATGGCCAGATGGACGAGAGCCGCCGCGCCTTCTACGAATACCACGCGGCCATGATGGAGCCCTGGGACGGCCCGGCGGCGGTGGCCTTCACCGACGGGCGCCAGATCGGCGCCACGCTCGACCGCAACGGCCTGCGCCCGGCCCGCTACCTGGTGACCGACGACGACATGGTCATCATGGCCTCGGAAGCCGGCACCCTGCCCGTGCCCGAGAACCGCATCGTCAAGAAGTGGCGCCTGCAGCCGGGCAAGATGTTCCTGATCGACCTGGAGCAGGGCCGCATCATCGACGACGCCGAGATCAAGAGCCAGCTGGCCAATTCCCGCCCCTACCGCCAGTGGATCGAGCGCCTGCGCCTGAAGCTGGAGGCCCTGCCCGCGCCCAGCGCGCCTACCGACATCGGCAAGCCCGCGGCCTCGCTGCTGGACCGCCAGCAGGCCTTCGGCTGGACCCAGGAAGACTACAAGTTCATCCTGGAGCCCATGGCCACCGGCGGCGAGGAAGCCATCGGCTCCATGGGCAACGATGCGCCGCTGGCGGTGCTGTCGAACCGGCCCAAGCCCTTCTACAACTACTTCCGCCAGCTGTTCGCGCAGGTCACCAACCCGCCGATCGACCCGATCCGCGAGCAGATGGTGATGTCGCTGGTGTCCTTCATCGGGCCCAAGCCCAACCTGCTGGACATCAACAACGTCAACCCGCCGCTGCGCCTGGAAGTGGCCCAGCCCATCCTCGACGCGGCGGCGATGGCGCAGATCCGCGACATCGAGCAGGTCACCCGCCTGAAGTTCCGCAGCTTCGAGCTGGACATCACCTACCCGGTGGCCTGGGGCCGCGAGGGCATCGAGGCCCGCGTGGCCGCGCTGTGCGCGCGCGCCGTGGACGCGGTGCAGAGCGGCTACAACATCCTGATCCTGTCGGACCGCCGCGTCGACGGCGAGCGCGTGGCCATCCCGGCGCTGCTGGCCACCTCGGCCATCCACCAGCACCTGATCCGCGCCGGCCTGCGCACCAGCACCGGCCTGGTGGTGGAGACCGGCTCGGCGCGCGAGGTGCACCACTTCGCCGTGCTGGGCGGCTACGGCGCCGAGGCCATCCACCCCTACCTGGCGATGGAATCGCTGGCGGCGATGTCCGAATCGCCGGACAAGGCCGTCAAGAACTACGTCAAGGCCATCAACAAGGGCCTGAACAAGGTGATGTCCAAGATGGGCATCTCCACCTACATGTCCTACTGCGGCGCGCAGATCTTCGAGGCCGTGGGCCTGCAGTCGGCCCTGGTGGACAAGTATTTCTCGGGCACCACCACCGCCGTCGAGGGCATCGGCATCTTCGAGGTCGCCGAGGAAGCCCTGCGCCTGCACCACCAGGCGTTCAGCAGCGACCCGGTGCTGGCCAACGCGCTGGACGCGGGCGGCGAATACGCCTTCCGCGTGCGCGGCGAAGAGCACATGTGGACGCCCGATTCCATCGCCAAGCTGCAGCACGCCACGCGCGCCAACAACTACCGCACCTACAAGGAATACGCCCAGCTCATCAACGACCAGAGCCGCCGCCACATGACGCTGCGCGGCCTGTTCGAGTTCAAGGTCGACCCGAGCCGCGCCATCCCCCTGGAGGAAGTCGAGCCCGCCAAGGAGATCGTCAAGCGCTTCGCCACCGGCGCCATGTCGCTGGGCTCGATCTCGACCGAGGCGCACTCGGTGCTGGCGGTGGCCATGAACCGCATCGGCGGCAAGTCCAACACCGGCGAAGGCGGCGAGGACGAGCTGCGCTACCGCGACGAGCTGCGCACCGGCAAGAGCGCCATCGGCGAGGGCGCGACCCTGGCCTCCGTGCTGGGCGCCGACCGCATCGAGGCCGACGTGCCGCTGGCCGCCGGCGATTCGCTGCGCTCGCGCATCAAGCAGGTGGCCTCGGGCCGCTTCGGCGTCAGCGCCGAATACCTGGCCAGCGCCGACCAGATCCAGATCAAGATGGCCCAGGGCGCCAAGCCCGGCGAGGGCGGCCAGCTGCCCGGCCACAAGGTGTCGGAATACATCGCCAAGCTGCGCTATTCGGTGCCCGGCGTGGGCCTGATCTCGCCCCCGCCGCACCACGACATCTACTCCATCGAGGACCTGGCCCAGCTCATCCACGACCTGAAGAACGTCAACCCGCGCGCCTCGATCTCGGTCAAGCTGGTGTCCGAGAGCGGCGTGGGCACGGTGGCCGCCGGCGTGGCCAAGGCCAAGGCCGACCACGTCACCATCGCCGGCCACGACGGCGGCACCGGCGCCTCGCCCGTGTCCTCGATCAAGCACGCCGGCACGCCCTGGGAGCTGGGCCTGGCCGAGACCCAGCAGACGCTGGTGCTCAACCACCTGCGCAGCCGCATCCGCGTGCAGGCCGACGGCCAGATGAAGACCGGCCGCGACGTGGCGATCGGCGCGCTGCTGGGCGCCGACGAGTTCGGCTTCGCCACCGCCCCGCTGGTGGTGGAAGGCTGCATCATGATGCGCAAGTGCCACCTGAATACCTGCCCGGTGGGCGTGGCCACCCAGGATCCGGTGCTGCGCAAGAAGTTCCAGGGCAAGCCCGAGCACGTGGTGAACTACTTCTTCTTCGTCGCCGAGGAAGTGCGCGAGATCATGGCCCAGCTGGGCGTGCGCCGCTTCGAGGAGCTGATCGGCCGCGCCGACCTGCTCGACACCCGCGCCGGCGTGGAGCACTGGAAGGCGCGCGGCCTGGACTTCTCTCGCGTGTTCTACCAGCCCCTGCCGGACGGCCAGCTGTCCCAGGTGGACGAGCAGGACCACGGCCTGGCCAACGCCCTGGACCACCAGCTGATCGAGCGCAGCAAGCCGGCGCTGGAGCGCGGCGAGAAGGTCTCCTTCATCGTGCCGGTGCGCAACCGCAACCGCACCATCGGCGCCATGCTCTCGGGCGCGGTGGCCGCGCGCTACGGCCACGCCGGCCTGCCCGACGACACCATCCACATCCAGTGCAACGGCACGGCCGGGCAGAGCTTCGGCGCCTTCCTGGCGCACGGCATCACCCTGGACCTGGTGGGCGAAGGCAACGACTACGTCGGCAAGGGCCTGTCGGGCGGCCGCATCATCGTGCGCTCGCCCAACGACTTCCGCGGCTTCGGCCCGGACCACATCATCGCCGGCAACACCGTGCTGTACGGCGCGCTGGCGGGCGAAGCCTATTTCAACGGCGTGGCCGGCGAGCGCTTCGCGGTGCGCAATTCGGGCGCGGCCACGGTGGTCGAAGGCACCGGCGACCACGGCTGCGAATACATGACCGGCGGCACGGTGGTGGTGCTGGGCGACACGGGCCGCAACTTCGCGGCCGGCATGTCCGGCGGCGTGGCCTACGTCTGGGACCCGCAGGGCCGCCTGCGCGACCAGTGCAACCTGGCCATGGTCGAGATGGAAACCGTGGTGCCGCTGGCCGAGCAGCAGGCCGAGGACAACATCGAGATCTGGCACAGCGTGACGCGCGGCGTCGAGCGCGAGCCCGACGAGGCCATCCTGCGCCGCCTGGTGGAAAACCACTTCCGCTACACCGGCAGCTTCCGCGCCCGCGAAATCCTGGGCGACTGGGACAACGCGCGCGGCAAGTTCGTCAAGATCATGCCGACCGAATACCGCCGCGCCCTGGCCGAGCTGTGGCGCGCCGCCAACCCCGAAAAGATCGCCGCCTGAAGCGGCAGGCAAGCTGAGGAATCATCATGGGTAAAGTCACCGGTTTCCTGGAATTCCAGCGCCTGCAGGAAGCCTACGAGCCGCCGGCCAAGCGCCTGAAGCACTGGCGCGAGTTCGTCGTGCGCCTGAACGACCAGGATGCGGCCGTGCAGGGCGCGCGCTGCATGGACTGCGGCATCCCCTTCTGCAACAACGGCTGCCCGGTCAACAACATCATTCCCGACTGGAACGACCTGGTCTACCGCGGCCAGTGGCGCCAGGCGCTGGACGTGCTGCATTCGACCAACAACTTCCCCGAGTTCACCGGGCGCATCTGCCCGGCGCCGTGCGAGGCCGCCTGTACCCTCAACATCAACAGCGACGCGGTCGGCATCAAGTCCATCGAGCACGCCATCATCGACCGCGGCTGGGAAGAGGGCTGGGTCGTGCCGCAGCCACCCGCGCGCAAGACCGGCAAGAAGGTGGCCGTGGTGGGCTCGGGCCCGTCCGGCCTGGCCTGCGCCCAGCAGCTGGCGCGCGCCGGCCACTCGGTCACGGTGCTGGAAAAGAGCGACCGCATCGGCGGGCTGCTGCGCTACGGCATCCCCGACTTCAAGCTGGAAAAGTCCCTGATCGACCGCCGCATCGCCCAGATGGAAGCCGAGGGCGTGGAATTCGCGCCGTCCACCTACGTGGGCCGCGCCGACGACGCGGTGGCCGACGGCCTGACCGTGCGCACGCCCGAGTCCCTGCTCGACGACTTCGACGCCGTGGTCATGGCAGGCGGCTCGGAAACCCCGCGCGACCTGCCGGTGCCGGGGCGCGAGCTGGAGGGCGTCTACTTCGCCATGGACTTCCTGCGCCAGCAGAACAAGGCCGTGGCCGGCGACCGCCTGAGCGGCCAGACCCTGGCCAAGGACAAGCACGTGCTGGTCATCGGCGGCGGCGACACCGGCTCGGACTGCGTGGGCACCAGCAACCGCCAGGGCGCCAGGTCGGTCACCCAGATCGAGCTGATGCCGCGCCCGCCCGAGGAAGAGAACAAGCCCCTGACCTGGCCCTACTGGCCGGCCAGGCTGCGCACCTCCTCGTCGCACGACGAGGGCTGCGAGCGCGACTGGGCGATCTCGACCAAGTCGCTCGAAGGCGCCGGCGGCCGCGTCCAGAAGGTGGTGGCCTGCCGGGTGGAATGGGTCAAGGACGCCGCCACCGGCCAGATGAAGATGCAGGAAGTCCCCGGCTCGGAATTCGACATCCCGGCCGAGCTGGTGCTGCTGGCCATGGGCTTCGTCTCGCCGGTGCAGAAGGTGCTGGAAGCCTTCGGCGTGGAGCGCGACGCCCGCGGCAACGCGCGCGCCAACACGGACGACTACCGCACCAGCGTGCCCAAGGTGTTCGCCGCCGGCGACATGCGGCGCGGCCAGTCCCTGATCGTCTGGGCCATCCGCGAAGGCCGCCAGTGCGCCCGCGCGGTGGACGAGTTCCTGATGGGCGAGACGACGCTGCCGCGCTAGGGACTATCCGTCCCCGGAACGGCAACGGGCCGCTGCGCCCCCGTTGCCGGCCGGGGCATGGCCGTGGCGGGCCGGTGGCCGGGATACAATGGCCCCTTTTGCCGGATGCGGCGCCGGCGCCTGCCTCGCGGGGCAGGCCGGGCCTTGCGCAAGGCCCCGCTGCGCCGCGGCTCGGCAGACCGCCCGACCAGACCTCATGCCCGAATCCGCCCCCGACAATCCGCAAACCGTGCTTCGCCTGGCCGGCGTTTCGCTGGGCTACGGCGATTTCACGGTGCTGCGCGGCATCGACCTGACGGTGCAGCGCAGCCAGGTGGTGGCGGTGATGGGGGCCTCGGGCTCGGGCAAGACCACGCTGCTGCGCGCGGCCACCGGCCAGCTGGCGGCCCAGGCGGGCACCGTCCACGTGTTCGACCGGCCGCTGGCCGGCATTGCCCGCGACGACCTGCAGCGCCTGCGCCAGCGCATGGGCGTGCTGTTCCAGCAGGGCGCGCTGTTCACCGACCTGGACGTGTTCGAGAACGTCGCCTTCCCGCTGCGCGAGCACACGCGCCATCCGGAAGCCGAGATCACCCGGCGCGTGCTGGACAAGCTCGACGCGGTGGGCCTGCGCGCGGCCGCCCACCTGCGCGTGTCGGAGATCTCCGGCGGCATGGCCCGGCGCGTGGCGCTGGCGCGCGCCGTGGTGCTGGAGCCCGAGCTCATCCTGTACGACGAGCCCTTCGCCGGCCTGGACCCGATTTCCCTGGGCATCACCGCCCGCCTGATCCGCGACCTGTCCGACCGGCTGGGCTGCGCCTCGGTGCTGATCACCCACGACGTGGCCGAATCCTTCGCCATCGCCGACCGGGTCTACCTGGTGGGCCAGGGCGAGCTCAAGGCGGCCGGCGCGCCGGCCGACCTGCGCCAGTCGCAGGACCCCTACGTGCGCCAGTTCCTGGACGGCGCGCCGGACGGCCCGGTGGCCTTCCACTATCCGGTCACGCCGGCCTTCGAGCGCTGGCTGGCGGGGAGACCGCAATGAGCCTGACCGGCGCCATCGCCGCCCTGGGCGCGAACATACGCCGGCGCGTCGCCGCGCTGGGCTTCTTCACGCGCTTCCTCTTCCAGCTCCTGGGCAGGAGCAGCATCGCCGTCTCGCGCCCGCGGCTGGTCGCCCAGCAGATCCACTTCATCGGCAACTACTCGCTGCTCATCATCGCCGTCTCGGGCATGTTCGTGGGCTTCGTGCTGGGGCTGCAGGGCTACTACACGCTGAACCGCTACGGCGCCGAGGAATCCCTCGGCCTGCTGGTGGCGCTGTCGCTGTCGCGCGAGCTGGGGCCGGTGGTGACGGCGCTGCTGTTCGCCGGGCGCGCGGGCACCTCGCTGACCGCCGAGATCGGCCTGATGAAGGCGGGCGAGCAGCTCGCCGCCATGGAAGTCATGGCCGTGGATCCCCTGCGCCGCGTGCTGGTGCCGCGCTTCTGGGGCGGGGTCATCGCCATGCCGGTGCTGGCCGCGGTGTTCTCGGCCGTCGGCATCCTGGGCGGCTGGGTGGTCGGCGTGCTGATGATAGGCATAGACCCGGGCGCCTTCTGGTCGCAGATGCAGGACGGCGTGGACGTCTGGAACGACATCGCCAACGGCGTGATCAAAAGCCTGGTGTTCGGCGTGACCGTGACGCTCGTCGCCCTGTACGAGGGCTGGCAGGCGCGCGCCACGCCCGAGGGCGTGTCCCGGGCCACCACCCGCACCGTGGTCACCGGCTCGCTGGCCATCCTGGGCCTGGATTTCCTGCTCACCGCGCTGATGTTCGGCAACGGCTAGGATGAAATCCCCCCCCTACGCGCTGACGCGCGCCCCCCAGGGGGCGGCACTGGCGGACCGGCAGAGCCGGCTGCGCGGTGCCCCGGATCTAGCGGCACCCGTTTCATGCGATGCGGGTGGCGCGTAGCACTATGGACAACTGAAATGGAACTGTCATGTCCCGCGAAAAAACCGATTTCTGGGTAGGCCTGTTCGTGCTGCTGGGCGCGCTGGCGCTGGTTTTCCTGGCGCTGCGCGCGGGCAACCTCAGCTCGTTCTCGTTCGCCCGCACCTATACGCTCACGGCGGAATTCGACAACATCGGCGGCCTGAAGGCGCGCGCGCCGGTCAAGAGCGCCGGCGTGGTGGTCGGCCGGGTGGCCGCCATCGACTTCGACGACAGCCTGTTCCGCGCCGTGGTGCGGCTGGACATCGAGCAGGGCTACCAGTTCCCGGCCGATTCCTCGGCCAAGATCCTGACCTCCGGGCTGCTGGGCGAGCAGTACATCGGCCTGGAAGCCGGCGGCGACGAGAAGAATTTTGCCGAAGGCGACAAAATCCGCTATACACAGAGCGCCATCGTCCTGGAAAACCTGATCAGCCAGTTCCTGTACGGCATGGCCGACCGCCAGGGCAGCGCCCCTGCGCAGGGCGGCGGCCAGGACGGCGGCGCGGGCGCGCCCGCGCCGGCGGCACCCGCGCCGCAGCAGTAGCCGCCGGGCAGCCCATCACCAACCGGACCGACAAGACCATGAAAGCTCGCCGCTCACTCGCCCGGGCCGTGCCCGCCCTGACCCTGGCCGCCGCCGTGGCCGGCTGCGCCGCGCCGCAGGGCCAGCAGCCCGACCCGCGCGACCCCTGGGAAGGCTTCAACCGCGGGGTGTACAAGTTCAACGACACGGTCGACCGCGCCGTGCTGCGCCCCGTGGCCGAGCTCTACACCTTCGCCGCGCCCGAGCCCGCGCGCAATTGCGTCCACAACATGTTCAGCAACCTGGGCGACCTCTGGTCGGCGGCCAACAGCTTCCTGCAGGGGCGCGGCCACGACTTCGTCAACACCCTGGGCCGCTTCCTGTTCAACACCACCATGGGCGTGGGCGGCTGCTTCGACGTCGCCTCGGCCAACGGCGCGCGCCGCATCCCCAACGACTTCGGCGTCACCCTGGGCGTCTGGGGCCTGGGCCAGGGCCCCTATCTGGTGCTGCCCTTCCTGGGCTCGTCCTCGGTGCGCGACGGCGTGGGCCTGGGCGTCGACTTCGTCGGCGACCCCGCCTCCATGAGCCAGGTCGACAACGTCAGGCTGCGCAACAGCCTGTGGGGCCTGGAAGTGGTCGACACCCGCGCCTCGCTGCTGGAGGCCAGCAAAACGGTGGACCGCACGGCGCTGGACCCGTACAGCTTCGTGCGCGACGCCTACCTGCAGCGCCGCGCCGCCCAGGTGCGCGGCTCGAAGGGGCAGGACGAGCTGCCCGACTACTCCATCGAGGACGACGACGACGCGCCGCCGGCGCAGCCGCAGTCCAAACCCTGACCCGCAAACAGGAGTCCGCATGCCCTTGTTCGCCACCGCCACTGCCACCACCGCCGCCGCTGCTCCCGCCGCGCCCCGCGCCGCCCTCGCGCTGCGCCGGCTGTGCGCGGCCGCACTGGCCGTGCTGGCCGCGCTGGCCCTGGCCGCCCCCGCCCAGGCCGCGCCCGACCCCAACGCCGCCCCCAACGATTTCGTCGCCCAGGTCGCCGACCAGGCGCTGGACGTGCTCAAGAAAGACCCGCAACTGCGCTCGGGCGACATCGCCCGCGTCAACCAGGTGGTCGACCAGTACGTCCTGCCCTACGTCGATTTCGAGCGCACCACCCGCCTGGCCGCCGGCCGCTACTGGCGCCAGGCCACGCCCCAGCAGCAGCAGGCGCTCTCCCAGGCCTTCCGCGGCACGCTGGTGCGCACCTACAGCGGCGCCCTGGCCAACGTGGACCAGGGCACGTCGATCCGCATGCTGCCCTTCCGCGGCGAGGTCGGCGACGACGTGGTCGTGCGCTCGCAGATCGTGCCCCAGGCCAATGCCCAGCCGGTGGGCGTGGACTACCGCATGGCCAGGACCGAGCAGGGCTGGAAGATCTACGACCTGAACGTGGAAGGCATCTGGCTGATCCAGAACTACCGCAACCAGTTCTCCCAGCAGATCAACCAGAACGGCATCGACGGCCTGATCCAGGCGCTGAACCAGCGCAACCAGTAGGTGGGGCCCACCCCCTACGCGCTTCGCGCGCCCCCTCAAGGGGGCGACGCCGGCGGACCGGCAAAGCCGGCCCCGCGGCGTCCCCGATCGGGCGGCACCCGTTTTATGCGGCACGGCTCGGGCAAAGACCAGCGAACAACTTTATAATTGTGGGTTCGCTCGCTTGGCGAGCCGCATCGCCACCATGTCCAGCGCCGTCCTCGTCGAAAACGTCAGCAAGATCTACCCGCCCCGCCAGGCCGGGTGGCGGTCCCTGCTGGGCGCCACGGCCGGGCCGGGCTTCCAGGCGCTGGACGACGTCAGCCTGAACATCGCCCACGGCGAGTTCTTCGGCCTGCTCGGCCCCAACGGCGCGGGCAAGACCACGCTGATCTCCATCCTGGCCGGCCTGGCGCGCGCCACGCGCGGGCGCGCCAGCGTGTGCGGCTACGACGTGGTGGACGAATACAAGCTGGCGCGCCGCTCGCTGGGCGTGGTGCCGCAGGAGCTGGTCTACGACCCCTTTTTCACGGTGCGCGAGACCCTGCGCATCCAGTCGGGTTATTTCGGCCTGCGCCGCAACGACGACTGGATCGACGAGATCCTCGCCAACCTGGGGCTGTCCGACAAGGCCGACGCCAACATGCGCGCCCTGTCCGGCGGCATGAAGCGGCGCGTGCTGGTGGCCCAGGCGCTGGTGCACCGCCCGCCGGTGATCGTGCTGGACGAGCCCACCGCCGGGGTGGACGTGGACCTGCGCCGCACGCTCTGGGACTTCATCTCGCGCCTGAACCGCGAGGGCCACACCATCGTGCTCACCACCCACTACCTGGAAGAGGCCGAAGCCCTGTGCGGGCGCATCGCCATGCTCAAGCGCGGCCGCATCGTCGCGCTGGACACCACCCAGGCCCTGCTGGCCAGCGTGGGCGGCGCCGACCTCGAAGACGCCTTCGTGCGCATCATGAACGACGATGCCGCCCCCGAGGCGCGCGAGGAAGCCCAGGAGGAAATCCAGTGAGCCCGACGACCACCAGCCTGCCGGCCGTGCAGCCCCGGCTCGACGCCGGCTGGGGCTTTCCCACCCTGCTGCGCAAGGAGCTGCTGCGCTTCTGGAAGGTCAGCTTCCAGACGATCGCCGCGCCGGTCATCACGGCGCTCCTCTACCTGGTGGTGTTCGCCCAGGTGCTGCAGGACCGCATCCAGGTCTACGGCAGCGTGCCCTACACGTCCTTCCTGATCCCGGGGCTGATGATGATGAGCATGCTGCAGAACGCCTTCGCCAACCCCTCGTCGTCGCTGATCCAGAGCCGCATCACCGGCAACCTGGTGTTCATGCTGCTGCCGCCGCTGTCGCACCGCGAAATCTACTGCGCCTACGTGCTGGCCGCGGTGGTGCGCGGGCTGGCGGTGGGGCTGTGCGTCTGGCTGGTGGCGCTGTGCTTCACCGCGCTGCCCATGCAGCACCCCGGCTGGGTGCTGGCCTTCGCGGTGCTGGCCTGCGGCATCATGGGCTCGCTGGGCATCGTCGCCGGCCTGTGCTCGGAAAAATTCGACCAGCTCGCCGCCTTCCAGAACTTCCTGATCATGCCGGCCACCTTCCTGTCCGGCGTGTTCTACTCCATCCATACGCTGCCGGCCTTCTGGCAGGGCGTGTCGCACTGGAACCCGGTCTTCTACACCATAGACGGCTTCCGCTACGGCTTCTTCTCGGTCTCGGACGTTTCCCCCTGGCGCAGCCTGGCCGTGGTGGCGGCCGTGTTCGCCGCGCTGGCCGCGCTCGCCCTGCGGCTGCTGGCCAGCGGCTACAAACTGAGGACCTGAGCCATGCTTCCCACCCCCGAACAGGTACGCCAGTACATCGCCCAGGGCCTGGAATGCGAGCACCTGGACGTGCAGGGCGACGGCTCGCACTTCGACGCGGTCATCGTCAGCCGCGCCTTCGCCGGCAAGCGGCCGCTGGCGCGCCACCAGATGGTCTACGCGGCGCTGGGCGAGCGCATGAAGGCGGAAATCCACGCGCTGTCCATGCGCACCCTGACCCCGGAAGAATTCGAGGCGGCCCGCTGATGGACAAGCTGCGCATCACGGGCGGGTCCCGCCTGAACGGCGAGATCGCCATCTCCGGCGCCAAGAACGCCGCCCTGCCCATCCTGTGCGCGGGGCTGCTGACCGGCGATACGCTGGCGCTGGGCAACGTGCCGGAACTGAACGACATCGCCACCACGCTGCGCCTGCTGCGCCGGCTGGGCGTGAAGGCCGAGCGCGGCGCGGACGGCGCGGTGCAGATCACCGCCGACCAGGTCGACAGCCTGGAAGCCCCCTACGAGCTGGTCAAGACCATGCGCGCCTCCATCCTGGTGCTGGGGCCGCTGCTGGCGCGCTTCGGCGAGGCGCGGGTCAGCCTGCCCGGCGGCTGCGCCATCGGCCAGCGCCCGGTCGACCAGCACATCAAGGGCCTGGCCGCGCTGGGCGCCGACATCAGCATCGAGCACGGCTTCGTCGTCGCGCGCGCCCGGCGCCTGCGCGGGGCCACCATCCGCACCGACATGGTGACCGTCACCGGCACCGAGAACCTGCTGATGGCCGCCGTGCTGGCCGAGGGCCGCACCGTGCTGGAGAACGCCGCGCGCGAGCCCGAGGTCGTCGACCTGGCCGAGCTGCTCGTCAAGATGGGCGCGCGCATCGAGGGCCACGGCACCGACCGCATCGTCGTCGACGGCGTCGAGCGCCTGCACGGCGCCAGCCACGACGTCATCCCCGACCGCATCGAGGCCGGCAGCTTCCTGTGCGCCGTGGGCGCGGCCGGCGGCGAGATCGTGCTGCGCCGCGCGGCGCCCGCCACCATGGGCGCCACGCTGGACAAGCTGCAGGAGGCCGGCCTGGAACTGGAATGCGGCCCGGACTGGATACGCGCGGCCATGCGCGGCCGGCCGCGCGCGGTGGACGTGCGCACCCACGAATACCCGGGCTTCGCCACCGACATGCAGGCCCAGCTGATGGCGCTGGACGCCCTGGCCGAGGGCACCTCGGTGATCGTCGAGACCATTTTCGAGAACCGCTACATGCACGTGCAGGAGCTGTGCCGCCTGGGCGCCGACATCGACATCGACGGCCACACCGCCGTCGTGCGCGGCGTGCCGCGCCTGTCGGGCGCCACCGTGATGGCCACCGACCTGCGCGCCTCGGCCAGCCTGGTGATCGCCGGCCTGGCCGCCGAGGGCGAGACGGTGGTGGACCGCATCTACCACCTGGACCGCGGCTACGAGCGCATGGAGAACAAGCTGCGGGCGCTGGGCGCCGACATCGAGCGCACCGGGGAGAAGGGCATATGAACGACACCGGCGCCTGCCCCCCCCTGACGCTGGCCCTGTCCAAGGGACGCATCTTCGAGGAAACCATGCCGCTGCTGGCGGCCGCCGGCGTGCACGTGGCCGAGAACCCGGAGACGTCCCGCAAGCTCATCCTGCCCACCAGCGACCCGGGCCTGCGCCTGATCATCGTGCGCGCCTCGGACGTGCCCACCTACGTGCAGTACGGCGCCGCCGACCTGGGCATCGCCGGGCGCGACGTGCTGATCGAGCACAGCGCCGCCCACCCCGGCGGCCTGTACCAGCCCATAGACCTGCAGATCGCCAAGTGCCGCCTGTGCGTGGCCGTGCGCGCCGGCTTCGACTACCAGGCCGCCGTGCGCCAGGGCGCGCGCCTGCGCGTGGCCACCAAGTACGTGCAGGCCGCGCGCGAGCACTTCGCCGCCAAGGGCGTGCACGTGGACCTGATCAAGCTGTACGGCTCGATGGAGCTGGCCCCGCTGGTCGGCCTGGCCGACGCCATCGTCGACCTGGTGTCCACCGGCGGCACGCTGCGCGCCAACGGCCTGGTGGCCGTCGAGGACATCATGCCGATCTCCTCGCGCCTGATCGTCAACCGGGCCGCGCTCAAGACCCGGCGCGAGCGCCTGCAGCCGCTCATCGACGCCTTCGAGCGCGCCAGCGGGCGCCCTGTGGCATGATAGGCAGGCCCCGCCACTGATTTCGCCGCTTCCGCCCGCGCGGAAAGCCCTCCCGCCATGCCCCTGATCCATCGCCTGGACTCGCGCGACGCCGGCTTCGACCGCGCCCTGTCCGAACTGCTCGCCTTCGACGCCTCGCAGGACGAATCCATCGAGCGCGCCGCCGCCGCCATCCTGGACGACGTGCGCCGGCGCGGCGACGACGCCCTGCTGGAATACACCCGCCGCTTCGACCGCGTGCAGGCCGACAGCGTGCAGGCCCTGGAAATCCCCCGCGGCGAATGGCAGGACGCCCTGGCGTGCCTGCCGGCCGCCCAGCGCAACGCGCTGGAGGCCGCCGCCGAGCGCATCCGCAGCTACCACGAGCACCAGCGGGCATCGAGCTGGAGCTACACCGAGGCCGACGGCACCCTGCTCGGCCAGCAGGTCACGCCGCTGGACCGCGTGGGCCTGTACGTGCCGGGCGGCAAGGCGGCCTATCCCTCGTCGGTGCTGATGAACGCCGTGCCGGCCAAGGTGGCGGGCGTGCCGGAAGTCGTCATGGTCACGCCCACGCCCGACGGCGCGCGCAACCCCATCGTGCTGGCGGCCGCCGCCATCGCCGGGGTGGACCGCGCCTACGCCGTGGGCGGCGCGCAGGCCGTGGGCGCGCTCGCCTACGGCACGCAGACCATACAGGCGGTGGACAAGATCGTCGGCCCGGGCAACGCCTACGTCGCCGCGGCCAAGCGCCGGGTGTTCGGCACGGTGGGCATAGACATGATCGCCGGCCCGAGCGAAATCCTGGTCGTCTGCGACGGCACCACGCCGGCCGACTGGATCGCCATGGACCTGTTCTCGCAGGCCGAGCACGACGAGCTCGCCCAGGCCATCCTGCTGTGCCCGGACGCGGCCTTCCTGGACGCCGTGCAGGCGGCCATCGAGCGCCTGCTGCCGGCCCAGCCGCGCGAGGCCATCATCCGCGCCAGCCTGTCCGGGCGCGGCGCGCTGGTCCAGGTGCGCAGCCTGGAGGAAGCCTGCGAGATCGCCAACCGCATCGCCCCCGAGCACCTGGAGATATCCACCGAGCAGCCCGAGCTCTGGGCCGCGCGCATCCGCCACGCCGGCGCCATCTTCATGGGCCGCTACAGCTCGGAAGCGCTGGGCGACTACTGCGCCGGGCCCAACCACGTGCTGCCCACCTCGCGCACCGCGCGCTTTTCCTCGCCGCTGGGGGTGTACGACTTCCAGAAGCGCTCCAGCCTGATCCAGATCTCGCGCCAGGGCGCGCAGACGCTGGGCCGGCTGGCCGGCACGCTGGCCGACGGCGAAGGCCTGCCGGCGCACGCCGGCAGCGCCCGGTACCGGCTGGACGAGCCGTGACGGCCGCGCCGCCGCGCAGCGGGCCGGCCGCCACGCCCGCCGCGCAGGCGGCGCCGACCCCGCAAGCCGCCGCCGCCCGCACCCTGCGCGCCGACGTGCGGGCCCTGCGCGCCTACCACGTGGGCGACGCGGCGGGCTGCATCAAGCTCGACGCCATGGAGTCGCCCTACGAGCTGCCCCCGGACCTGCGCGAGGAAATCGCCCGGGCCGTGCGCGACACGCCGCTGAACCGCTACCCCGACGCCGACCTGGCCGGCCTGCAGCAGCAGGTGCGCGAGGCCTTCGGCATCCCGGCCGCGGCCGGCGTGCTGTTCGGCAACGGCTCGGACGAGCTGATCCACCTGCTCATCCAGGCCGCCTGCATGCCGGGCGACGCCGTGCTGTCGCCCTGGCCGTCCTTCGTCTACTTCGAGATGGCGGCGCGCCAGTCGCACGCCCGCTTCGTCGGCGTGCCGCTGGCCGCCGACCTGTCGCTGGACCTGCCGGCGCTGCTGGCGGCCATCGGGCGCGAGCAGCCCAAGGCGGTCTTCCTGGCGATGCCCAACAACCCCACCGGCGGGCTGTGGCCCGACCAGGCGGTGGAGGCCGTGCTGGCCGCCGCGCCCGGCCTGGTGGTGGTCGACGAGGCCTACCAGCCCTTCGCCGGCCGCACCTGGATGCCGCGCGTGCTGGACCACCCCAACCTGGCGGTGCTGCGCACGGTGTCCAAGATCGGCCTGGCCGGCCTGCGCTTCGGCTACCTGGCCGCGCACCCGGCCTGGACGGCCGAGCTGGACAAGGTCCGCCCGCCCTACAATATCGACGTGCTGACGCGCGCCATCCTGCCGGTGCTGCTGCGCCGCCGGCAGGTGCTGGACGAGCAGGCGGCCCGCATCCGCGCCGAGCGCGAGCCGCTGGCCCGCCTGCTGGCGGCGCTGCCGGGCGCCACCGTCTACCCCTCGGCCGGCAATTTCCTGCTGGTGCGCCTGCCCGGCCGCGGCCAGGCCGTGCACCAGGCCCTGAAAACCCGGAAAATACTGGTGCGCAGCTTCGACGGGGCGCATCCGCTGCTGGCCGACTGCCTGCGCATCTCGGTCGGCGCCCCGCACGAAAACCAGGCCCTCGTGGCCGCACTGACCGACATACTGAGCCCCTAGAGCCCCATGCGTACCGCCGAAGTCACCCGCAACACCAACGAAACGCGCATCCGCGTGGCCGTCAACCTGGACGGCACGGGGCGCCAGCGCATCGCCACCGGCGTGGCCTTCCTGGACCACATGCTGGACCAGATCGCCCGCCACGGCCTGATCGACCTGGACATCCAGGCCGACGGCGACCTGCACATCGACGCCCACCACACGGTGGAGGACGTCGGCATCACGCTGGGCCAGGCCATCGCCCGCGCGGTCGGCGACAAGGCCGGCATCCGCCGCTACGGCCACGCCTACGTGCCGCTGGACGAGGCCCTGTCGCGCGTGGTGGTGGACTTCTCCGGCCGCCCGGGGCTGGAATTCCACGTGCCCTTCACGCGCGCGCGCATCGGCGACTTCGACGTGGACCTGACGCGCGAATTCTTCCAGGGCCTGGTCAACCACGCCCTCATCACCCTGCACGTGGACAACCTGCGCGGCGTCAATGCGCACCACCAGTGCGAGACCGTATTCAAGGCCTGTGGCCGGGCCCTGCGCATGGCGATCGAGCCCGATCCGCGCAGCGCCGGCGTGGTGCCGTCCACCAAGGGCGTGCTCTAGGGGCCCGCCAACGGGCCCCGGGGCCGTCCTACACCGCCGCCTTCGCGCCGGGCCCGCCCGGCGGCCGACCACGCAGCCAAATGACTACCATCGCTATCGTCGACTACGGCATGGGCAACTTCCACTCGGTGGCGCGCGCCCTGCGCTACGCCGCGCCGGAAGCCGACATCCGCATCTGCAACAGCCCGCGCGAGATCGACGCGGCCGACCGCGTCGTCTTCCCCGGCCAGGGCGCCATGCCGGACTGCATGCGCACCCTGAACCGCTCCGGCCTGGTCGAGGCCGTGCTGCGCGCCGCGCGCAGCAAGCCGCTGCTGGGCGTGTGCGTGGGCGAGCAGATGCTGTTCGAATCCAGCGAGGAAGGCGACACGCCCTGCCTGGCGGTGTTCGCCGGCCAGGTGCGGCGCTTCCGCGGCGGGCAGTTCGCGCAGGAGGAAAGCGCCTGCGGAGCCGCCTGCGCCGCGGGGACGGACCCTGCCGCGCCCGCCGCCGCCCCGGCCTTGCAGCAGCCCGAGCTGCTGAAGGTTCCGCACATGGGCTGGAACCGCGTGCGCCAGTCGCGCGCCCACGCGCTGTGGGCGGGCATCCCCGACCACACCCATTTCTATTTCGTGCACAGCTACTACGCCGACCCCGCCGACCCGGCCCTGACCGTTGGGGAAACCCACTACGGCTACGACTTTACCTGCGCGGTGGCGGCAGATAACATTTTTGCGGTCCAGTTCCATCCCGAAAAGAGCGCCGGGCACGGTTTGCGCCTGTACCGCAATTTTGTAGACTGGCAGCCGTGAGGCCCTGTCCGGCTGCCGCGGCGCCCGCCTGCCTTCCCACGCCCACCCATGCCCGCTGATCCACCATCATGCTGCTGATTCCCGCCATAGACCTGAAAGACGGGCGCTGCGTACGCCTGCGCCAGGGCGACCTAGACGACGCAACGGTGTTCTCCGAAGACCCGGTGGCCATGGCGGCCCACTGGCTCGAGCAGGGCGCGCGCCGCCTGCACCTGGTCGACCTGAACGGCGCCGTGTCCGGCAAGCCCCGCAACGAATCCACCATCAAGGCCATCGTCGAGGAAGTCGGCGCCGAGATCCCCGTGCAGATCGGCGGCGGCATCCGCGACCTGGACACCATCGAGCGCTACCTGGACTTCGGCATCGCCTACGTCATCATCGGCACGGCCGCGGTCAAGAACCCCGGCTTCCTGCACGACGCCTGCGGCGCCTTCCCCGGCAACATCATCGTCGGCCTGGACGCGCGCGACGGCAAGGTGGCCACCGACGGCTGGAGCAAGCTCACCCGCCACGACGTGCTGGACCTCGGCCGCAAGTTCGAGGACTACGGCTGCGAAGGCATCATCTACACCGACATCGGCCGCGACGGCATGCTCTCGGGCGTGAACGTCGACGCCACGGTGCGGCTGGCCCAGCACGTCAGCATCCCCGTCATCGCCTCGGGCGGCATCGCCGGCATCCGCGACATCGAGGCCCTGTGCGCGGTCGAGGAAGAAGGCGTCGAAGGCGCCATCCTGGGCCGCAGCATCTACGAAGGCACGCTGGAATTCCAGGCCGCCCAGACCCGCGCCGACGAACTGACCGGCAACGACACGACCGGTAACGATCCCACCAGCAATGGCTAGCACCGCAGCGCCCCCCCCCCTCTCGATCCCCTCCCCCCCTCCCGGCGGGGGGGACCCAGGGGGGGGAGCCCACCCCCGCCCCGCAAGGGATGATGCGCCGGGCCAGGCCGCAGAATGCGGTTTGACCCGGCGCATCATCCCTTGTCTGGACGTCACCGCCGGCCGCGTGGTCAAGGGCGTGAACTTCGTCAACCTGATCGACGCCGGCGACCCGGTCGAGATCGCGCGCCGCTACGACGAGCAGGGCGCCGACGAGCTCACCTTCCTGGACATCACCGCCACCAGCGACGAGCGCGACCTGATCCTGCCCATCATCGAGCAGGTGGCCTCGCAGGTCTTCATCCCGCTGACCGTGGGCGGCGGCGTGCGCCAGGTGCCGGACGTGCAGCGCCTGCTCAACGCCGGCGCCGACAAGGTCTCGATCAACAGCGCCGCGGTCGCGCGGCCCGAGCTGGTGCAGGAGGCCGCCGGCTACCACGGCTCGCAATGCATCGTCGTGGCCATCGACGCGCGCCGCGTCTCGGCCGAGGGCGAGCCGGCGCGCTGGGAAGTCTTCACCCACGGCGGGCGGCGCGCCACCGGCCTGGACGCGGTGGACTGGGCGCGCCGCATGGCCGCCTACGGCGCGGGCGAGATCCTGCTCACCAGCATGGACCGCGACGGCACCAAGGCCGGCTTCGACCTGGCGCTCACGCGCGCGGTGTCCGACGCCGTGCCCGTGCCGGTGATCGCCTCCGGCGGCGTGGGCTCGCTGCAGCACATGGCCGACGGCGTGACCGAGGGCCGCGCCAACGCCGTGCTGGCCGCCAGCATCTTCCACTACGGCACGCACACGGTGCGCGAGTGCAAGCAGTACATGCGCGCACGGGGCATCCCCGTGCGCCTAGAATAACCCCCCCTACGCGCTGCGCGCGCCCCCCAGGGGGCGACGCTGGCGGACCGGCGAAGCCGGCTCCGCGGCGTCCCGGATCGGGCGGCACCGCGGGGGATGCGCAGCACCAATGGAGTATTGAAATGACGAATTCCCCGGACTGGCTGTCCGAAGTGGCCTTCGACGCCGACGGCCTGATCCCCGCCATCGCCCAGGACGCCGAAAGCGGCCAGGTGCTGATGGTTGCCTGGATGAACCGCGAATCGCTGGCCGAGACCGCCGCCACCGGGCGCGCGGTGTACTGGTCGCGCTCGCGCTCGCGCCTGTGGCGCAAGGGCGAGGAATCCGGCCACGTCCAGCAGGTGCGCGAGCTGCGCCTGGACTGCGACGGCGACGTGGTGCTGCTCAAGGTCGAGCAGCTGGGCGGCATCGCCTGCCACACCGGCCGCGCCAGCTGCTTCTACCGCAAGCTGGAAGGCGGCGACGCGCCGGCCTGGCAGATCACCGACCCCGTCCTCAAGGACCCGGAGCTGATCTACAAATGACCGCCCCCGCAGACAAGGCCGCCGGCGCCGACGTGCTGGCCCGCCTGGCCGACACGCTGGAATCGCGCCGGCCCGAGGCCGGCGGCGACCCGCAGACGTCCTACGCCGCGCGGCTCTTCTCCAAGGGGCCGGACGCGATACTCAAGAAGATAGGCGAAGAGGCCACCGAGCTCGTCATGGCGGCCAAGGACGGCGTGCCCGAGCGCATCGTGTCCGAAACCGCCGACCTCTGGTTCCACTGCCTGGTGGCGCTGGCGCACTACAATCTGCGGCCCGGCGACGTCCTGGCCGAGCTGGCCAGGCGCGAAGGCCTGTCCGGCCTGGAGGAAAAGGCCAGGCGCGCGCCCTAGCGGGCACGGGCGGGTTGGGTAGAATGACGATCCGGCCCCCGCACATACACATCATCGGCGCCGCCCGTCCCCGGCAGGGGCGGGCGGCGCCCAACGCCTAGTTCAACGGAGATCCGTCATGGGCAGCTTCAGCATCTGGCATTGGTTGGTGGTCCTGGTGATCATCGCGCTGATCTTCGGCACCAAGAAATTGCGCAACATCGGCTCGGACCTCGGCAGCGCGGTCAAGGGCTTCAAGGAAGGCATGCGGGACGCCAACGGCTCCGACGGCGCCGCCCAGGACGCCTCCCCGCGCAAGGTGGCCTCGGGCGAGACCATCGACGTCCAGGCCCGCGAGAAGGACGGCGCCAGCCAGTAGGGCCGGCGCACGCCGCACACGGGCGCGGCCGCCCAGGCCGCGCCGTTCTTTCCGGGCCCTGCCTCCATGTTCGATATCAGCTTTTCCGAGTTGATGGTGATCGGCGTCATCGCGCTGGTCGTCATCGGCCCCGAACGCCTGCCCCGCGTGGCGCGCACCGTCGGCCACCTGCTGGGCCGCGCCCAGCGCTACGTCAACGACGTCAAGAGCGACATCCGGCGCGAGATCGAGCTCGACGAGCTGCGCAAGTTCAAGGACCAGATGCAGGACGCCGCGCGCGACGTGCAATCCTCGCTGCGCGAAAGCGAAGCGGCGCTGCGCAAGCCCGCCGAGGAGCTGCGCAGCGCGCTGTCGGAGCTGGAGTCCGGCGTGCGGGCGGGCGCGGACGAAGCGAACGCCGGCCAGGCCGCCGATACGGCCGCGGCATCGGCCGAGCCGCCGCGCGAGCTGGAAGCGGCAGCGGACGCCGGCCCCCGCCCCCCCGCCGCAGGCACGCACCCCGCCACTGCGCCGGCTGCGGCATCGACGGAGCCGGCAGCGGATGCCGGCTCCCCCGCCGGCAGCGGCCAGCCGCCCGCCCCGCCGCCGGCGGCTTCCCCTGCGCCGGCCGATCCTTCCCCGTCTTCCACCGGTAAACCCACGTGAGCCAGGCCGACCTTCCCGAAGACAGCTTCATCTCGCACCTGGTCGAGCTGCGCCAGCGGCTGCTCAAGGCCGCCGGCGCGGTGCTGGCGATCTTCGTGGTGCTGTTCATCTACCCCGGCGCCTCGGCCATCTACGACGTGCTGGCCCAGCCCATGCTGGCCACCCTGCCCGAAGGCACCCGCATGATCGCCACGGGCGTCATCACGCCCTTCATGGTGCCGGTCAAGGTCACGCTGCTGGCCTCCTTCGTGCTGGCCCTGCCGGTGGTGCTCTACCAGGCCTGGGCCTTCGTCGCCCCGGGCCTGTACCGCCACGAGCAGCGCCTGGCGCTGCCGCTCATCATCTCCAGCTCGCTGCTCTTCCTGGCGGGGATGGCGTTCTGCTATTTCGTGGTGTTCCGCACGGTCTTCCACTTCATCGCCACCTTCGCGCCGCAGTCCATCACGCCGGCGCCGGACATCGAGGCCTACGTCAACTTCGTCATGACCATGTTCCTGGCCTTCGGCATCACCTTCGAGGTGCCGGTGGCCGTGGTGCTGCTGGTCAAGACGGGCGTGGTCAGCATCGAGAAGCTGCGCGCCGGGCGCGGCTACGTGGTGGTGGCCGCCTTCATCGTCGCGGCCGTGGTGACGCCGCCGGACGTGGTCAGCCAGTTCCTGCTGGCCGTGCCGCTGTGCCTGCTGTACGAGGTCGGCCTGCTGTTCGGCCGCATGGTGCGCCCCATGGGCAGCAGCGACGACGACGACGAAACCGCCCTGGCCGAGCGCAAGGACACCCCGTCGCCTTAGGCCGCCCCTAGTCTGCCTCCGCGTCGGCGGTGAACATATATCCCCAGCGCCGCACCGAGCGCAGCGGCAGGCGCATGCCGGCCAGCTGCGCCTTGCGGCGCAGGCGGCTGACCATCACGTCCAGGCCCCGCGATTCCTGAGCCACGCGCTCGTCGCCGGTGTGCGCCGCGTACAGGTCGGTGCGCGCCAGCCGGTGGTCCGGCGCGGCCAGCAGCGAAGTCATGAATTCGCGCTCGGCCGTGGTCAGCGTCAGCGATTTGCCCTCCGGCGAGATCAGCGTCCAGCCATGGTCGCGCAGCACCCAGCGGGGCGCGCCGGCCGGCTCGCCGGCCGGATCCGCCACGGCTGCCGGCTGCTGCTGGGCGACGCTGCGCGCCAGCTGCTGCACCGTCACGGTCAGCTTGCGCAGATCGGCATCCAGCTGGAGCAGGATCTGTTGCAGTTCAGGTGAAGAGCCGCCGGCCACATCGTTTCCTTGATCGAGAATTTCGAAGTGCGCACGACGCGCTCCGGCTCCGATCACCGGCACTGTCGTACGCTTAGTGTTTGACGGTTACTTAACGACATTTTTTGACATTTGTAAATGAGGTCGTGAGAGCTATTAATCACGAATTTGCAGAACAAGACCGATCCTTTCGGCCTTTTCCCCGGTTACAGGGGCGGGGCCTGCGGCCAAAATGGTGGCACGCTGCCCGCGGCGTCCCGCGCTTTGCGCGGCCTGCAGCGCCGGGGTTCTCAAGATGGTCGCGAGCCGGGCCAACCTAAGTCTAGCTTAGGAATCGGGCCGGAAATTCTCTGCCGGGCGGGAAATACCAAGGCCTGCTTAGAACCGCGTCCCAAAGGACTAGGGAAATTTCCGTGTTGGCAAGACGACTGAAACAGGCACGCCTCCGGCTGGGAGTATCTCAAGAAAAACTTGGCAAGCTGGCCGGGATCGACGAATCCTCGGCCAGCGCGCGCATGAACCAGTACGAGCGGGGCAAGCACTCGCCCGACTTCTCGCTCATGCAGCGCCTGGCCAAGATCCTGGGCATGCCGGTGCCGTGGTTCTACACCGACGACGACGACATGGCCCGCCTGCAGGAGATCTTCTTCCGGCTGGACTCGGCCGACCGCAAGCGCCTGCTGGCGCTGGGCGAAGCGCTGGAATCGCACAAGACCGACGCCGCCCCCGACCGCTCCCTCCCCGCCAGCCTGCCGGCCGATGCGCCGGTCAAGGCCCTCGGCCATTCCCTGCACGCCTGACTGCTGCGCAGGGCGGCGCGCCCCGCGGGTGCGGCCGGCCGTACTTATCTCACCAAGCATTATTCGGCCTAAGCACCGGCGTCTAGGGACTGGTTTCGCCTTATACGTAACTGTATATTTCGGCGATGACCATCTCTGACAGGCTCCAGTCCTTGATGAAGCGGCGCGGCATCAAAAGCCAAAGCCAACTCGCACGCATCGCTGGAGTACCGCAGTCGTCCATCCATCGCATCCTGGCCCGCGGGGACGCCTACTCCCCCGAGCGCCCCACGCTACGCAAGCTCGCCACGGCGCTGAACACCAGCGTGCCCTGGCTGGCCGACGGCATCGAGGTCGTCGAGGCGGGCCACCCCACGGCAGCCCGCCAGCCGGCCGGCGCGGCCGACTCGCTGCCCACCGACGGCTACATCATCGAGGCCGTGGCCATCCTGGCCGAGCTCGACCCGGAAGACCGCAAGAAGATCGTCTCCGTGCTGCGCCTGCTGCGCCATCGCCCGGCCGGCAAGCTGGCCGGGCCGCGCTGAGCCCCCCTTACCCGGCGCCGCGCCGGCCGGCCGTGCGTCGACCGGCGCGGCGCCCGGCGGGCGGGTGCGGCCTCAGCGCCCGCCGGGGCGCGACGGCCGCCGCCCCACCTCGACCTCCAGCCGCGCCGGCTTGCCGTTGCGCACCACCTCCAGCGCCACGGGCTTGCCCGGCGCCAGCGCGGCGATCTGGCGCAGCACCCCGCTGGTATCCGTGACCGGCTGGCCGTCTATCGCCATGATGATGTCGCCCACGCGCAGGCCCGCCCGGCCGGCCGGGCCGTCGCGCATGACGCCTGCCACGATCACCCCGCCCGGCTTGTCCAGCCGGAAGGCGCGCGCCAGGTCGGGCGTGATGTCCTGGGGCTCTATGCCCAGCCAGCCGCGCGTGACCGAGCCGGTCTCGATGATCTGGCGCATCACCTCGCGCGCGGCCGGGGCGGGAATGGCGAAGCCGATGCCCAGCGAGCCGCCGGACTGCGAGTAGATGGCGGTGTTGATGCCGATCAGCTGGCCGGACGCGTCGATCAGCGCGCCGCCCGAATTGCCCGGGTTGATGGCCGCGTCGGTCTGGATGAAGTTCTCGTAGGTGTTGATGCCCAGGCGGTTGCGCCCCAGGGCCGAGACGATGCCCATGGTGGTGGTCTGGCCCACCCCGAAGGGGTTGCCGATGGCCAGCACCACGTCGCCCACGCGCGGCGGCTCGGCGGCGAAGCGCACCGCGGGCAGGTCCTGCTGCGCCAGCTTGAGCACGACCAGGTCGGTGTCGGGGTCGGCGCCTATCACCCTGGCCGGCCCCTTGCGGCCGTCGGCCAGCGATACCTCGATCGCGTCGGCCGCCTCCACCACGTGGTAGTTGGTGAGCACGTAGCCGTCGGCGCTGACGATCACGCCCGAGCCCAGGCTGGTCGACTCCTGGCGCTGGCTGAAGCCGGGCAGCTGGCCCAGGAACTGGCGCAGCGCGGGATCGTCGGGCAGCGGCACCAGCGGCACGTCCACGCTGGTACGGGTATAGACGTTGACCACCGAGGGCGCGGCCGCGGCCACCGCGCCGGCGTAGGACGAGGGCGGAGCCGCCCCCGGCACGGCCGCACCGGAGGCGGGCGGGCGCTCGGCGCCGCCGTTCAGGCGCAGCCAGTCGGGCCGCAGCGTGCTGACCACGAATAAAATGGCCAGACTCACCGTCACGGCCTGGGCGAAGATCAGCCAGAGTCGACGCATATCGCTATCAGCAGGGCAGTAGGATGACTCACACCGTTTCCGCGCACGAACTGGCCGCCTGGCTCGACGGCGTCTTGCAGCCGGACAGGTTCAGGGACTACTGCCCCAACGGCCTGCAGGTCGAAGGCAGGCAGCGGATCGCCCATATTATCGCCGGGGTCACGGCCTCGCAGGCGCTGCTGCAGGCGGCCGTCGAGCGCGGCGCCGATACGGTGCTGGTCCACCACGGCTGGTTCTGGAAGAACGAGGACCCGCGCGTGCGCGGCACCCGCCGCGCACGGCTGGCGCTGGCGCTGGCGCACGAACTCAACCTGTTCGCCTACCACCTGCCGCTGGACGCCCATCCGCGCTACGGCAACAACGCCCAGCTCGCGCGCGTGCTGGGCCTGCAGCCCGAGCGCGACGCCGCCGGCAACCCGCGCACGGCCGGCGCGCAAGGCCTGATCTGGCTGGGCGCCATGCCCGGCGCGCAGACGCTGGGCGAAGTCGCCGCGCGCGTGGCGGACCGCCTGGCCCGCCCGCCCCTCGTGATCGGCGAGCCCGGCATGCCGGCGCGGCGCATCGCCTGGTGCACCGGCGCGGCCCAGGGCTGGCTGCAGGAAGCCATCGACGCCGGCGCGCACGCCTACATCACGGGCGAGGCCTCCGAGCCCACCGTCCACCTGGCGCGCGAGTCCGGCGCGGGCTTCGTCGCCGCCGGCCATCACGCCACCGAGCGCTACGGCGTGCAGGCGCTCGGGCAGGCGATCGCGGAACAATTCGGCGTGCGGGTGGACTTCGTCGACATCGACAACCCGGTGTAGCGCGCCGCCGTCCGGCGGGCGGCGGCGCGGGAACGGCCCGCGGCAGCGCGCAGGCCCGCGGCGGGGTCAGCGCTTGAGCAGGTCGCGGATCTCGCGCAGCAGCACCACGTCCTCGGCCGGCGCGGCCGGGGCCTCTTCCTCGGTCCGGCGCGCCTTGTTGATGAGCTTGACCATCCAGAAAATGACGAAGGCCAGCAGGATGAAATTGATGACGATGGTCAGGAAATTGCCCCAGGCCAGCACGATGGCCCCGGCCTCGGTCAGCGCCGCGTAGGTCTGCGCCCCGGCGTAGCCGTCGGGCGCGCTCAGCACCAGGAACTTGTTGCTGAAATCCACCGACCCGCCGAGGATGAAATTGATGAGCGGCATGACGATGTCGCGCACCAGGGAATCGACGATCTTGCCGAAGGCCCCGCCTATGATCACGCCGACCGCCAGGTCGATGACGCTGCCGCGCACGGCAAACTCGCGGAATTCCTGGAGTATTCCGGTTCCCTTGCTCATTTCCCTTCCCTCGCAAATCGCCCGGAGCGGGCTGGCGCTATAATAATTGGTTGCTGAAACCTTAGACAGGCACTCACCGCAACAGGATGCAACGCCGGGGCAGGGCAGCCCGCGCCCCGGGGCGGGGCGGCTGCGCGCGCGTGCCGCACGGCATCCCGGGGCGGGCGCGAAGGGCTGAGCTGCCCCGCCGGGCACCAACAAGGAAGGAACATGAGTCAGGATACGATAGTGCTCGACGACGACGGCGCGGTTGACCCCAACCTGCCGCCCGATCCGTCGCGCCGCTTCTGGGTGGGCACGGCCTGTGCGGCCGGCGGCGTGGCCGGCGTGGCCACCGCCGTCCCCTTCGTGAGCACCTTCGCCCCCTCGGAAAAGGCCCGCGCCGCCGGCGCCCCGGTCGAAGTCGACATCGGCACCATGGCCCCCGGCGAGATGCGCACCGTCGAATGGCGCGGCAAGCCCGTCTGGATCCTGCGCCGCACCCCGGAACAGATCGAAGGCCTGAAGCAGACCGACTCCCTGGTGGCCGACCCCAATTCCGACCGGGCCGGCTTCACCCCCGCCTACGCCAAGAACGAATACCGTTCGCGCAAGCCGGAATACTTCGTCTGCGTGGGCATCTGCACCCACCTGGGCTGCTCGCCCACCGCGCACTTCGAGGCGCAGGCCGGCCTGCCCACGGGCGGCTTCCTGTGCCCCTGCCACGGCTCGACCTTCGACCTGGCCGGCCGCGTGTTCCGCAACAAGCCCGCGCCGGACAACCTCGAAGTCCCGCCGTACCAGTACCTGAGCGACACCCGCATCATCGTCGGGGTTGACGAAGACAACAAGGCGTAAGCGTCTGCGCCGCGCCCCGCAACACGATATCCGCATAGAAGGAGCCGCTCATGGCTGGCGAGAAAACCGTCGAAACGACAGGCCTGTTGGGCTGGGTAGACCGGCGCTTTCCCCTGACTGCAACCTGGAAGGCGCACCTGTCCGAGTACTACGCGCCCAAGAACTTCAACTTCTGGTACTTCTTCGGCTCGCTGGCCCTGCTGGTGCTGGTGCTGCAGATCGTGACCGGCATCTTCCTGGTCATGCACTACAAGCCGGACGCCGAACGCGCCTTCCAGTCCGTCGAGTACATCATGCGCGAAGTCCCCTGGGGCTGGCTGATCCGCTACATGCACTCGACCGGCGCGTCGATGTTCTTCGTGGTGGTCTACCTGCACATGCTGCGCGGGCTGTTCTACGGCTCCTACCGCAAGCCGCGCGAGCTGGTGTGGATCTTCGGCGTGGCGATCTTCCTCTGTCTGATGGGCGAGGCCTTCTTCGGCTACCTGCTGCCGTGGGGCCAGATGTCCTACTGGGGCGCGCAGGTGATCGTCAACCTGTTCTCGGCCATCCCCTTCATCGGGCCTGAACTGTCGCTCTGGATCCGCGGCGACTACGTCGTGTCCGACGCCACGCTCAACCGCTTCTTCTCCTTCCACGTGATCGCCATCCCGCTGGTGCTGATCGGCCTGGTGGCGGCGCACATCGTGGCGCTGCACGAAGTCGGCTCGAACAACCCGGACGGCATCGAGATCAAGGAAAAGAAGGACCGCCACGGCCGCCCGCTGGACGGCATCCCCTTCCACCCCTTCTACTCCGTGCACGACATCATGGGCGTGGCCGGCTTCCTGATCGTCTTCGCGGCCATCGTGTTCTTCGCGCCGGAGATGGGCGGCTACTTCCTGGAGTACAACAACTTCATCCCGGCCGACCCGCTCAAGACGCCGCCGCACATCGCCCCGGTGTGGTACTTCACGCCCTTCTACTCGATGCTGCGCGCGACCACCGACGAGTTCACCTGGGTGCTGGCCGGGGCCGCGCTGCTGGCCGCCATCGCGCTCTTCGTCAAGGGCAACCTGAAAGGCCTGTGGCGCATCGCCGTGCCGGCCGCGCTGGTGCTGGTGGCCGTCCTGCTGCGCACCATCGACGCCAAGTTCTGGGGCGTGGTCGCCATGGGCGGCGCGGTCGTGATCCTGTTCTTCCTGCCCTGGCTGGACCATTCGCCGGTCAAGTCGATCCGCTACCGTCCGGGCTGGCACAAGTGGCTGTACGGCATCTTCATCGTCAACTTCCTGATCCTGGGCTACCTCGGCACGCAGGCTCCCAACGACATCTTCAACCTCATGTCGCAGATCGGCACGGTGATCTACCTGGCCTTCTTCCTGCTGATGCCCGTCTGGAGCCGCCTGGGGACGTTCAAGCCGGTGCCGGACCGCGTGACGTTCCACGCCCATTGAGCCAACACGTAACGGAACGACCATGATCAAGAAGCTGCTTGGTGCTTTCGCGTTGATGCTGGCCGGCACGGCCGTCCTGGCCGCCGAAGTCGGCTATCCGCTGGAACGCGCCCCCGAACGGGTCAACGACCTGACCGCGCTGCAGAACGGCGCGAAGCTGTTCGTCAACTACTGTCTGAACTGTCACAGCGCCAACTCGATGCGCTACAACAAGCTGACGGAAATCGGCCTGACCGACGACCAGATCCGCGACAACCTGCTGTTCACCGGCGAGAAGGTCGGCGACCTGATGACCGTGGCCATGAAGCCGGCCGACGCCAAGCGCTGGCTGGGCACGGCCCCGCCCGACCTGTCGGTGATCGCGCGCGCCAAGTCGATCAACGCCGGCCCCTCGGGCGCGGACTACATCTACACCTACATGCGCACGTTCTACCGCGACGCGAGCAAGCACACCGGCTGGAACAACCTGGTCTTCCCCAACGTGGGCATGCCCCACGTGCTGTGGGAGCGCCAGGGCCCGCGCGAGCTGACCGCGGTCACCGTGCACGAGGTCGAGGGCAAGGGCTGGGAGCGCCAGACCGTCACCTACGACGCCCAGGGCTATGCCAGCGTCGAGACCCAGCCGCTCGAAGGCCACGAGCTGCACGCCTCCACCGATTACCGCTTCAAGGCGCTGGACCCGGCCCAGGCCGCCCAGTACGACCGCGACGTCGCCGACCTGACCGCCTTCATGTCCTGGATGGCCGAGCCGGTCCAGCTGCAGCGCAAGCAGCTGGGGGTGTGGGTGCTGCTGTTCCTGGGCCTGTTCCTGGTGATCGCCTGGCGCCTGAATGCCGCCTTCTGGAAACACGTGAAATAATCACGGCCATGCCCAGCCGGGATCCCGGGGCCGCCACGGCCCCGCCCGGCACCCGGGCCAGCGTCCGCCACCTCGCGTGCGGCGCTGGCCTTTCGCTTTGATACCAAGGATGGAATCCCCGCCATGATGGTGCTCTATTCCGGAACCACCTGCCCTTTCTCGCAACGCTGCCGCTTCGTGCTGTTCGAGAAAGGCATGGACTTCGAGATCCGCGACATCGACCTGTACAACAAGCCCGAGGACATCGCGGTGATGAACCCCTACGGCCAGGTGCCCATCCTGGTCGAGCGGGACCTGGTGCTGTACGAGTCCAACATCATCAACGAATACATCGACGAGCGCTTCCCGCACCCGCAGCTCATGCCGGCCGACCCGGTGATGCGCGCGCGCACGCGGCTGTTCCTGTACAACTTCGAGAAGGAACTGTTCGTGCACGTCTCCGCGCTGGAAGACCGCAGCAGCAAGCCCGACGAGAAGCGCCTGGAGCGCGCCCGCGCCGAGATCCGCGACCGCCTGGCCCAGCTCGCGCCCATGCTGCTCAAGAACAAGTACATGCTGGGCGAGGAATTCTCCATGCTGGACGTGGCCATCGCCCCGCTGCTGTGGCGCCTGGACCACTACGGCATCGAGCTGCCCAAGAACGCCGCGCCGCTGCAGAAGTACGCCGAGCGCATCTTCTCGCGCCCGGCCTACATCGAGGCGCTGACGCCGTCCGAGAAGGTCATGCGCCGCTGAGGCGGCGCGCCGGCAAGACAGCGAAGGACACCCGAAGCCCATGGGCGAGATTTCCACCAAGCCTTACCTGCTGCGCGCCCTGCACGAGTGGTGCACCGACAACGGCTACACGCCGTACATCGTGGTCAAGGTCGACGCGCACACCCGGGTGCCGCCCGCCCACGTGCAGGACGGCCAGATCACGCTGAACATCGGCGCGCTGGCCACCAACAAGCTGTCGCTGGGCAACGAGCTGATCGAGTTCCAGGCCCGCTTCGGCGGCGTGACCGAGCACGTCTCGGTGCCGGTGGCCGCCGTCTCGGCCATCTACGCGCGCGAGACCGGCGCCGGCATGGGCTTCGAGGTCCAGGAATACCAGCCGTCCGAACCCGCGCCGGAGGCGGCCGGGGAACCCGCCCGCGCCGACGACGCGGCGCAGGCCGAGCCCGCCCCGGGCGCGCAGGACGGCGAGCCGCGGCGCTCGCACCTGAAGATCATCAAGTAGGCCGGGCCGGCGCCGCGCGCGCCGGATCGGGTATCATGACGCCCGCGATCGAGCGCCGCGCCGGGTTGGCTGAGTGGTTGAAGGCAGCGGATTTGTAATCCGCCGGATTTATCCCGTCGCAGGTTCGAATCCTGTGCCCGGCACCACGCCCCGCATCGCGCGCCCGGCAGGCCGGCGCCCGTCAATCCACGGGCATCGCCAGGGTTTCCTTCACTTCCTCCATCACCACGTAGCTGTGCGACGAGGCCGAGGCGGGCAGCCGCCTGAGCAGGTCGCCCAGCAGCTTGCGGTAGGCGCTCATCTCGGGCAGCCGCGCCTTGACCAGGTAGTCGAACTCGCCCGACACCAGGTGGCATTCCAGCACTTCCGGCACGCGCGCCAGTTCGTCGCGCACCTTGTCGAACACGTCGCCGGACTTCGCCGACAGCTTGATCTCCAGGAACACCAGCAGGGTGCGGCCCAGCGCCCTGGGATCGACGCGCGCGTGGTAGCCCATGATGGTGCCGTCGCGCTCCATGCGGCGGACCCGCTCGGCGCAGGGCGTGGCCGACAGGTTCACGCGGGCGGCCAGCTCGGTGATGGGAATGCGGCCTTCGGCCTGCAGCACGTGCAGGATTCTGCGGTCGATGCGGTCCAGTTCGCGCATTTCACTGCCGGCGGAGCGATTTTGCATGGTGCTTGGCGGATATCCCTGTTAAACGCCAAAAATATAGCGGAAAAATCTGCTTATGCCTGGATAGACTAGCGGATAAAACCATAACTTCCGCACGGGGAAATCCATGCACGTCATCGTCCTGGGCAGCGGCGTCGTCGGCACCGCCACCGCCTACTACCTGGCCGCCGCGGGCTGCGAGGTCACGGTGGTCGACCGCCAGCCCACGCCCGCCAACGAAACCAGCTACGGCAACGCCGGCCAGGTGTCGCCGGGCTACTCCACGCCCTGGGCCGCGCCGGGCATTCCGCTCAAGGCCCTGAAATGGCTGTTCCAGCGCCATGCGCCGCTGGCCATCCGCGCCGACGGCAGCCTGTTCCAGCTGCGCTGGATGGCCGCCATGCTGGCCAACTGCTCGGCCTCGCGCTACGCCGTCAACAAGGAGCGCATGCTGCGCCTGGCCGAGTACAGCCGCGACTGCCTGCGCGAGCTGCGCGCGGCCACCGGCATCCACTACGAAGAGCGCAGCCGCGGCACGCTGCAGCTGTTCCGCACCGCGGCCCAGCTCGACGCGGCGCAGCGCGACATCGCCGTGCTGGCGCAGCACGGCGTGCCGCACCGGCTGCTGGCCGCCGCCGACCTGCCCGGCGTGGAGCCGGGCCTGGCGCGCGCGCGCAGCCCGCTGGCCGGCGGCCTGCTGCTGCCCAACGACGAGACCGGCGACTGCCGCCTGTTCACCACCGCGCTGGCCGGGCAGGCGCAGCGCATGGGCGTGCGCCTGCGCCTGGGCGCCCAGGCGCAGGCGCTGGTCACCGAGGGCGACTCGGTCACCGGGGTGCGCGTGGACGGCGAGACCCTGCGCGCCGACCGCGTGGTGGCGGCGCTGGGCAGCTATACGCGCGGCTTCCTGCTGCCGCTGGGGCTGGACCTGCCGGTCTACCCGGTCAAGGGCTATTCGCTGACCATCCCGCTGGTCGACGAGGCGGCCGGGCCGCAGTCCACGCTGCTGGACGAGACCTACAAGATCGCGGTCACGCGCTTCGAGCGGCGCATCCGCGTGGGCGGCATGGCCGAGCTGGGCGGCTACGACCTGCGCCTGAACCCGCGCCGGCGCGAGACCCTGGCCATGGTGGTGGAAGACCTCTACCCCGGCGCGGGCGACGTGGCCGCGGCCGAGTTCTGGACCGGGCTGCGGCCGATGACGCCGGACAGCACGCCCATCCTGGGCGCCACCCGCTGGCGCAACCTGTACCTGAACACCGGCCACGGCACGCTGGGCTGGACCATGGCCTGCGGGTCGGGCCGGCTGGTGGCCGACCTGATCACCGGCCGCACGCCGCAGATTGCCCTGGACGGGCTGGACGTCTCGCGCTACGCATGAATACCGCCGCCATCGCCGCTACCGCCGCATCGGCCGCGCCTGTAAAGGCTGCCTGCCCCGATCCCGCTCCTGGCGGCCGCCGCGCCGCGATCCCCGCATCGGCCGAGCCCTTCCCGACGGCGCAGGCCGCCGGCGCGGGCCGGCCCGCCGTCGCACGCATCGACCTGGACGCGCTGCGCCACAACTACCGCGTCGCCCGCGACCTGCACGGCGCGCGCGTGCTGGCCGTGCTCAAGGCCAACGGCTACGGCCACGGCGCGGTGCGCTGCGCCCGCGCGCTGGCCGACATCGCCGACGGCTGGGCGGTCGCCTTCCTGGACGAGGCGCTGGCGCTGCGCGAGGCCGGCGTGGCCGGCCCCCTGCTGGTGCTGGAAGGCGCCTTCTCGCCCGAGGAAGTGCGCCAGGCCGTGCGCCACGACATCCGGCTGGCCGTGCTGCACCCGGCGCAGATCGCCTGGATCGCGCAGGCGGCGCCCGCCGGGGCGGGCATCCACGCCTGGCTCAAGGTGGACAGCGGCATGCATCGCGCCGGTTTCGCGCCCGGCGACGTCCCGGCCGCCTACCAGGCGCTGCGCGACACCGGCAAGGTGGCCGAGATCACCCTGATGAGCCACTTCGCGCGCGCCGACGAGCCGGGCGAAACCATGACCGCGGCGCAGATCCGCAGCTTCGACGCGGCCACCCTGGGGCTGGACGGCCCGCGCAGCCTGGCCAATTCGGCGGGCCTGATGGCCTGGCCGCAGGCGCGCCGCGACTGGGGCCGCGCCGGCATCATGCTCTACGGCGCCGACCCGGTGGCAGCCGAAGGCTCGCCGCTGCGCCCGGCGATGACGCTGGCCAGCCGGGTGTTCGCGGTGCGCGAGCTGCCCGCCGGCGAGCCGGTGGGCTACGGCGCGCGCTTCGTCACCGAAACGCCCACGCGCGTGGGCCTGGTGGCGATGGGCTATGCCGACGGCTATCCGCGCAGCGCGCCCTCGGGCACGCCGGTCGCGGTGGACGGCGCGGCCAGCCGGCTGGTCGGCCGCGTGTCCATGGACATGCTGACGGTGGACCTGAGCCACCTGCCGCAGGCCGGCGTGGGCAGCGAGGTGGAGCTGTGGGGGCCGACCGTGCCGGTCAACGCGGTCGCCGCCGCCGCGGGCACCATCGCCTACGAGCTGCTGTGCAACGTCAAGCGGGTGCGCTTCGAGTACGCCTGACGAGACCGCGGCATGGCCGGGCCGCTGCGCAAGGCAGGCTCGCCCGCCTGTCGGCGGCTTCGCCGCTTGCTCCGCGCAGGCCCGCAGGCGGCGGCGCCCGCGCCCGGATTCAGTCGGCCAATACCGCCGCGTCCCTGCGCCAGTCCCGGTCCCGCGAGAACCGCGCCAGCTCGCGCTCCACGTCTATCGCATAGGGCTCCAGCCGGGGGGCCAGCGCCTGCGCATTGCGCCGCAGCGCCGCCTCGTCGGGCAGGGGCCCGCCGTTGACCGCCAGGATCACCCGGTTGTTGGCGCGCAGGTTGAAGAAATCGCCGAACACCTCCGCGTAGGTCACCGACTCGCGGTCGTACATTTCGCTGCCGGTGAAGGTGTTGGCCGCCAGCACCCCGCCCGGGCGCAGGATGGCCTGCACCTGGCGCAGGAATTCGCGCGTCATCAGGTGGTGCGGGATGTAGTCGGTATCGTAGGCGTCGAGCATGACCAGGTCGTAGCGCCGGCCCTCGCGCGCGGCGTCCTCGACGTAGCGGCGGCCGTCGGCCACGTGCACCCGCTGGCGCGGCCCCTGCCGGAAGCCGAACCAGCGCTCGGCCACGCGCACCATGGCCGGGTCGATCTCCACCGTGTCGATCTCGGCCTCGGGCAGCACGGCGGCCAGCGCCGTGGGCAGGGTGCCGCCGCCCAGGCCGACGATCAGGATGCGGCCCGGCTGCGGCTGCAGGTACAGCGAGCCCATCATCATGCGCGTGTAGTTGAAGACCATGGCCTGCGGCCGGCCCAGGTCCATGCAGGTCTGGTGCGCGCCGGTGTTCTCCTGGCCGAAGGCGATGCAGCGCTCCCCGTGGTCCTCGGTGACCCAGATCGGCGCGAAGCGCGAGGGCTCGACGTGGACGACGTCGGCCGCATCTGCCGCCCCGGCCAGCGCGCAGGCGGCCAGCAGCAGGGCGCGCGCGGCGCGCGGCAGGAAAAGCGACGGCAGGGGCATGAAGGGGAGACCTCGCGGAAAAGCTTGCGGGAGGAAGGCAGGCCCCAGTGTAGCGGCTGCCGGCGGCCACGGCCGGGACGCCCCCGCCCGCGCAAGCGCCGGCGACGCGCGGCGCAGCGCCCGGACGGGGTGGACGGGGGAGGAGGGATGGACGGATGACGAGCGGACAGACCGGCGGATGGGCCGGCAACGCGGCAGGCCGCGACTACAATGGCGGCATCGTCCCCGCCGGGACGCCACGCCGCCGCCCCCGGCGGAATTGCCCCATGCCCACCGTTCGAGACACGCAAGGCCGCGAACGAGAATGAATGGCCTGCCGCCGCGCGCCGGGCGCTGCCTGGACGCGCACTCCCTGGACGCGCACTGGCTGGCCGAGGCCCTGCGGCTGCGCGAGGAACACTGGGGCCCCCTGGAAGACGCCCGCGAAGTGCGCGAGGCGCGCGCGCGAGCCCGCACGCCCGCCGACCGCATCCTGCTGCGCGCCCGCCTGCTGGGCGAGCGCAGCGGCCTGGCCGGCACCGTGCGGCGCTGGCGCCGCGCGGCCGCGGCGACGCTGGCCGGCGCCCTGCTGCTGGCCCTGCTGGCCGGCGCGGGCGCGGCCCTGGGCGCGCTGGGCGACGGCTCCCGCCCGGTCAACATCGCCTGGTCCCTGGGCGCGCTGCTGGGCGTGCACGCCGCCACCTTCGCGCTGTGGCTGGCCAGCCTGGGCTGGCGCGGCAGCGGCGCCTCCGGCCTGGGCGGCCTGTGGCTGTGGGCCGCGCGGCGCCTGGCGCGCGGCCCCGACGCGGCCCTGGCGCCGCAGGCGCTGACCGGCCTGCTGGCCCGCCACGGCGCGCTGCGCTGGGTGCTGGGCGCGGTGGCCAACGGCCTGTGGCTGGCGGCCCTGCTGGCCTCGCTGGCGGCCCTGCTGGCGGCCCTGTCCACGCGCCGCTACGGCTTCGCCTGGGAGACCACCATCCTGCAGCCGCAGCGCTTCGTCGAGCTGACCGCCGCGCTGGGCTGGCTGCCGGCCAAGCTGGGCTTCGCCGTGCCCGACGCGGCCACGGTGCTCGCCAGCGACGGCGTGCAGGCCCCGCCGCCCGGCGCCCAGGCCCTGTGGGCCAGCTGGCTGGCCGGCGCGGTGGCGGTGTACGGCGTGGCGCCGCGCCTGGCGGCCTTCGCGCTGTGCGGCGCGCTCGCCTGGCGCGCCGTGCGGGGCATGCGGCTGGACCCCGGCCTGCCCGGCTACGCCGCCCTGCGCGACCGCCTCTCGCCGCCGTCCGAGCGGCTGGGGCCCGACGGCGGCGAGCCCGGCCCGGCCGCGCCGCGGCTGCGCCGCCCGGCCGGGGGCGCGGCAGGCGAGGGTTCGGCCGCCAGGGGTACGGCCGGACCTGGGGGAGCGGCCGGCCAGGACGGGCCAGCCGGCATGGCTATCCTGGCCGGCGTGGAGCTGCCCGCCGACCTGCCCTGGCCGCCGCCCGGCCTGCCGGCCGGGGTGCGCTGCGAACCGGTCATCGACACCCGCGAGCAGCGCAGCGCCTTGCTCGAATCGCTGCTGCGCCGTCAGCCCGCGCGCCTGCTCATCGCCTGCGACGCGCGCCAGACGCCCGACCGCGGCACGCTGGCGCTGATCGTGGAACTGGCCGACCGGGCGACCGCCGCGCGCATCTGGCTGGTCCAGGGCGAGGAAGCGCCGCGCGCGGCCCTGTGGCGCCGCCGCCTGGCCGAGGCCGGCCTGGACGGCGCAGCCGTCGGCGCAGACGCGCCCGCCCTGTTCGCCTGGCTGGAGACAGGAAATGGCTGAAGATCGCACGGAGCCGCCGCCGCGCGTGGCGGTGGTGGGCCATGCCAACACCGGCAAGACCTCGCTGCTGCGCACCCTGGCGCGCGATCCGGAGTTCGGCGTGGTCGCCGACGAGCCCGGCACCACGCGCCGGGTCGAGGGCATGCGCCTGTCGGCCGAGGGCGCGCCGGCGCTGGAGATCTTCGACACGCCCGGCATGGAGGACGGCGTCGCCCTGCTCGAATACCTGGAGGCGCTGGCCTGCGGCGAGCGCCTGGACGGGCCGGCGCGCATCGCCCGCTTCCTGGACACGCCCGAGGCCGCCGGCCGCTTCGAGCAGGAGGCACGCGTGCTGCGCCAGCTGCTGTCCTGCGACGCGGCGCTGTACGTGATCGACGCGCGCGACCCGGTGCTGGGCAAGCACCGCGACGAGCTGGCCGTGCTGGCCGCCTGCGGCCGGCCGCTGCTGCCGGTGCTGAATTTCGTGCACGGCCCCGGGCACCGCGCCGCCGACTGGCGCGACGCGCTGGCCCGCCTGGGCCTGCACGCGCTGGTGGAGTTCGACACCGTGGCGCCGCCCCTGGACGGCGAGCAGCAGCTCTACGAGCGCCTGGCCATGCTGCTGGACCGGCACGGCCGGCCGCTCGCCCGGCTGGTGGCCGAGCTGGCCCGCCAGCGCGACGCCCGCGCCCGCGCCGGCCGCACGCTGATCGCCGAACTGCTGGTGGACGTGGCGGCGCTGCGCCTGAGCGTGCCCGCCCGGCCGCCCGAAGGGCGCGCTCCCTCCCCCGGGGAGGATGCCGCGCAGCGGCAGGAGGGCCGTCCCATCCCCGTGCCCGCCCGGCCGCCCGAAGGGCACGATCCCCTGGCGGACGCCACGCAGGCCCTGCGCCGCCAGGTGCGCGAGCGCGAGCAGGCCTGCGTGGACGCGCTGCTGGCGCTGTACAACTTCCGCCCCGGCGACTACCGGTCCTCGCCCCTGCCGCTGGCCGGCGAGCGCTGGGAAATGGACCTGTTCCACCCGCAGGCGCTGCGCGACACGGGCATACGGGTGGGCAAGGGCATGGCCGCCGGCGCCATGGCCGGCGCGGCGGTGGACCTGGTCAGCGCGGGCCTGAGCCTGGGCACCGGCATGCTGCTGGGCGCGGCCGCCGGCGGCCTGTGGCAGGGCGCGGAAAAGCTGGGCGCGCGGCTGATGGGCCGGCTGCGCGGCCGCCACGAGCTGACGGTGGACGACGCCATCCTGCGCCTGCTGGCGCTGCGCCAATCGCGCCTGCTGGCCGCGCTGGAGCGGCGCGGCCACGCCGCGCGCGAGCCGCTGGTGCTGGACGAGGCGGGCGAGGACGCCTGGCGCAGCGCGCCGCTGCCGCCGCAGATCGCCGCGGCGCGGGCCCGGCCGGACTGGTCGGCGGCGCAAGCCGGCTACGCGCCCGACGCGGCGCGCGCGGAAGCGGTCGCGGCGCTGGCCCGCAGCCTGGCCGCCGGCGGGCCGCCGGGCGCGGGCTGAGCGCAGCGCCCAGGCCCCGCATCCGCCCCTCGCCCGCTTGCCGGCCGATCCGGCCACCGCCCGCCCATCGGAGCGCGCACGGCGCAACCGCACGCCGCCCACCGGCGCGCGCCTGCGGTCAGGTACAATGCTGCGGTGCCAAACCAATCAGCACACCCACGCGACGGCTGCGCATAGCACGCCTGCGTTGCCGGCCAACCGCCGGTTCCCCTTCACTCCCTTTGCATCGGCCCGGATTGGAGCCTCTCCACTGGAGCGGCAGGCTGACGCCGGAGTTCTCCTTGTCTACCCAGATTTCCTTCGCCGACCTCGCGCTGGCCGAACCCCTGCTGCGCGCCATCGACGAGGCGGGCTACACCCAGCCCACGCCCATCCAGGCCCAGGCCATTCCCCAGGTGCTGAAGGGCGGCGACCTGCTCGCCGCCGCGCAGACCGGCACCGGCAAGACCGCCGGCTTCACCCTGCCCATCCTGCATCTGCTCATGCAGCGCCCGCCCGCCCAGCGCAAGCCGGGCCGCCCGCGCTGCCTGATCCTCACGCCCACCCGCGAGCTCACCGCGCAGGTCGAGGAATCGGTGCAGACCTACGGCAAGCACACCCCGCTGAAGTCCATGGTGATGTTCGGCGGCGTCAACATCAACCCGCAGATCGCCGCGCTCAAGAAGCCGCTGGACATCCTGGTGGCCACCCCCGGCCGCCTGCTGGACCACGCGGGCCAGAAGACCGTGGACCTGTCCGGCGTGGAAATCCTCGTGCTCGACGAGGCCGACCGCATGCTGGACATGGGCTTCATCCGCGACATCCGCAAGGTGCTGGCCCTGCTGCCGCGCCAACGCCAGAACCTGCTGTTCTCGGCCACCTTCTCCGACGAGATCCGCGAGCTGGCGCGCGGCG
>Ga0182738_1000456_pt1 | contig 58209 bp, 47 predicted proteins | sample eDN5th30CBELigMG_FD_128876 | JGI IMG/M metagenome (GOLD analysis project Ga0182738, IMG submission 128876) | Enriched Miracle-Growth compost microbial communities from Emeryville, California, USA - eDNA 5th pass 30_C BE-Lig MG (version 2)... ... | reverse complement strand
CCCCCGGCTTGCAAAGCCGGTGCTCTCCCAATTGAGCTACGTCCCCGGTGGGGGTACCAAGATTCGAACTTGGGACCTCAGCTTTATCAGAGCTGCGCTCTAACCAACTGAGCTATACCCCCCTGAGCCATTTCTGGCGAGTCGGGAATTCTAGTCAGGAAAGATGAACCTCGCAACTCTTCCGTTGCGAAGTTCCCCAAATCCCGATTCCTGAATTCCCGCGGTCCGTCTGTATCGGTATTTCTCTCACTTTGCCTGCACATTACTCAACCCAAAATCCCGACTCTCGTCGCCTGCGACGTGAATTCCCTGTCACAATTCGCTGCAAATTCCAGATTCGCATTGACAAAAACAACCATTTTCCAGACAACCCTGAAACTATTAATCCTTTAGCAGTTAAGTATCGCCGATAAAGCGATTGCCGCTCAATGGATTTCTGCCGGGAAAGAAGGCCTCCCAGCACAGATCATTGACCGGAAACAATCAGCAGACGCTGTTTTTCGACAAGGATGTTTTCATGGCACTTCGAGAAGAATTTGAAGCATCGGGAAACTGGCTGTTCCGCTGGAGAAGCTATCTTCCCTTTTTACTGTTTGGACTGCTGATTCCCGCATTACCGCTGATCCACCGCCCGTTTGGCCGAGCCGACCTGCAAAATGCCTGGGAAATCTGTTGTTTTGTGATTTCATTGAGCGGGTTGGCAATCCGCTGCCTGGTGGGGGGACATGCTCCCTCGAAGACTTCAGGCCGCAACACCGCGTGCCAGGTCGCGGAGACCCTCAACACGACCGGCATCTATTCAATCGTCCGTCACCCGCTCTATGTGGGGAATTACCTGATGTGGCTGGGGATTGCCCTGTTCTGCTTCGTTCCCTGGGTGGCGGTCACATTCACGCTTTTATTCTGGCTGTATTACGAGCGGATCATGTTCGCGGAAGAAGAATTTCTGCGGCGGAAATTCGGCAGCGACTTCGAGGAATGGTCCGCCCGCACTCCGGCTTTTTTCCCGCGATTTTCCTTATGGAAGCCCCCTTCACTCCCCTTCTGCCTTCGCACGGTCATCCGGAGGGAATTTACCGGCCTGTTTGGAATTGCCGTGGCCTTCATTGCCATGGATCAGTTTGAAAGCCTGGTGAGCACACGGAAATACTCGCTGGAACCGATCTGGATCGGAATCGGCCTGTTTTCGCTGGTGTTTTATCTCATTGCCCGAACAATCAAAAAGAATACCAGACTGTTGCGGATTCCCGGGCGATAAAAACGGTGTTTTCCTTCATGTCCTCAGTGAATCCCCCCGGGCCAGAAAGCACCCATGTCATATTGTGGGCCGTGGCCCGCACGCGACAATCAGGCCCGCAGCCCTGACGATCACTGCCAGACGATCTCCAAGGCTGCTTTCGAAACGATGTTGATCAGCATCTTTCCGACACATCAATGCCGCAAATGGATGATCGACCGACGAATTCTTCTCTTCGGCCATCGCAAACGCTCTATTGCCTGGCCTTCTTACCTGGTGGAAGGACCTCCCGGATCGGTTCACCCGCGCGGGAGATTTCGCTGTGATAATCCTCACCCAGAAAGGCCGCGAGCGTCGCTGCGATCTGATTCTGGGTCACTTGGGCTACGTTCTGGCACTCTCCTCGGGAAGGAGTATCCGGACCAAGAAAAGCCATCCAGATGTTTTCCGCTCCGTCAATGGATTTCCCATGGGTTTTCCAGTCGACCAGTCCGGATCCGCGTCCATGATCGGTGGTCAAGATCAGCGTCGTCCGGTCACGATATTCGTCCAGCGACTGCAACAACTCCCAGAATCGCTGGAGATATGTATCGACGGCATGCGCTGAGTTCAGCACACGGTCATAGCGCCCGGCATGAGCCCAGGCGTCGGTTTCCAGAAATCCGACATAAAGCACGCGCGGCTTGTGTCGCAACAGGTGCTCGCGGGCAGCCTGGAAAATAAAGGAGTCAATCACTTCCGCGGGATGCGGACGAGTGGTATCGGCGATCAGATCATTGAGGAGTTGCTGCCGGGGATTGGGGTTTTCTTCAGGAAGCGGTTCCCAGCCTCCCATCACGGGAAATTCACACCGCTCACGGTTGATGATGAAGGGAACGACATCCCAGGCGCTATAGGCCGCCACTTTGCCATCAAAGGCGGGCTTGCGATGCAGCCATTCCAGCACGGTAAAATTTTCGTTGGGCTTTTTGGCATTGCTGACAATTTTGGGATCGGCAAACCCGGTCAGAATTTCATTATAGCCGGGATACGAAAACTTCATCGTGTTCGTGATTTGAGCCGAACTTCCAGCGGTTCGATTTCCATAGATCTGGCCTTCTTTAGCAATTTTGCTCCAGAAAAACGGCAGAAGTGCTTCCCGTCTCGCTTCTGGGGACTCTCGCCAGTATTGCTGTTCAATTTCCTGCGGCTTGTCAACGCCGCCATGCTCTTTATTGATGAGAGCCTTCTCCGCGCCGGTGAACACTTCCTGCCATCGCAGGCCGTCCGTTGTAATGAGCACCACATTGCGCGTCTTCAGTTCCTGGGCGGAAACATCATTCAGCCCGGAAATGAGCCCCACCAGCAGTGCAGCATAAATCCTGTAACGATTGATCGGGAATCTCAGCTGGAACATCGCGGAAGAACCTTTCAAGAAAGATCATGGCAAGACGTCCGGCAGCACAATGCGCTTGTCGAGTTCCACATTTTCCGCCCGCATTGATGCTCTTTCCGGAAAAATCACGCGCGGAGTGCTTCGCTGCCCGCAAATGATTTTAAGAAACGCGGGGGCTTCAACTCCAGTCAGTCCGCTCCTCACTTTCTGGTTTCAATTCTTCGTCTTCGTCATCTCTCGCTTCAGAAAATGTTCCGCAACATCAGAAATCGCGGTCATCGCCGTCCCAGCGAATGCGTATCAAATTCATCGTGCGTCTTCCAGAATTCATCAATCGAACGCATTTTTCGCGAAAGATATTTTCCATCCTCCAGCGAGATTGTTTCCCCGGTCTTCTCCGTCACAACTCGTTCAATTCCAACGGGAGTCAATTGCCTGCGAGCCAATTTGACGGGAACCAGCCGCGATTTTTTGGATGTCATTCGTGGATGGGGATGAAACGCTGGGGGAGTGGGCGTGCAGGGAGGTTCCACTGGAACTGATCCGGAGGGGAGATAAATGGTTCCGTTCAGGAAGTCGACCGCGAAGGCAATCACACCCGGGATGAAGAAGAACAGCAGTCCGACTCCGTCCAGCAGAACAACTTTCCAGTCCAGACGCCCGGCAGGCTGGCCCCGGCGTTCGGGATAAAGCAAAGTCCCACAACCGCTCATCGCACTTGCCAGAAGTGCGGAAACCGTGGCTGAAATCCATTTTCGGCGGGCCAGCAACATCAGCGGGCGATTCCTTCTCAATTTTGAACCTGCCCGGTGAGAAGGGGAAATACCGAATCCGGCGGATTCGGGAAAGACCAGATTGTTTGATTTCAAACAGGTCACACTCCCCGAATTGTGGCGGAATTTTCATTTTCCTGCCGATCTGGCCAATATTTCTGAACCGGAAGCACTCCGCGGCGACATTATTTACTTGTCTTTGAATTTTCCTTTTGATTTCGCAGCGATTCGTCCTCCTCTCCATTTATGTTTAACCCATTGGAACATAAAGACTTTTGCGACGAGGTCGGTGGACCGTCCCGGGAGTCGGAGTTTTTGCGTCAGCTGGCACTGGCCTATCACGAAATCTATTCCACGGGCCTGACCATCGTGGGAAATCGAGACGATGCGGATGATGTCATCCAGGAAGTCTGTGTTGTGCTCTGGCAGAAGTATGAAGAATTCGACGAAGGTTCCAATTTCCGCAAATGGGCTTATACCGTGACCTTCAACGTCGCCCGGGCTTATGCCCGTAAACGGCGTCGCCGGCAGGGGTTTGGTTTGAGCGACTATGCCCTGATGAAGGTCGCACAAATGAAAACCGGAGGAAACGAATTCTTCGAACTCCAGTGCGATGTCCTGCAGGAATGCCTGGGAAAATTGCCCCAGGCGGATCGAGAATTTCTTTCCGGGTGCTACCGCCATTCCACGACGCTCACAAGTTATGCGCGGCAACGCGGCAAATCCGTGGAAACGATCTACACAAAATTGAAGCGACTGCGAAAACGCCTCAGCGATTGTGTCGCCCGCAGCCTGGGAAAGGGGGAGTAGCATGGATCCTTTCTCCTCTCTCTGTGACGAAGTGAAATTTCTCGCGGATGTTCTGTTCGATGGCCAGATGAACCATTCACAGATGGAACGGCTGGAAACGCTGATTGTGCAGGACGTGGCCTGTATGCAGGCCTATGTGGAGCGGATGACCTTTCACGCGGAGTTGTTGAAAGACTCCCGGGAGCAGTCTCCCGCGCAAGCCTCGGCAACCGCCATCAAGGAATTTACGCAGGCGGTCCGAATCCGTGAGCGCCGTCGCTGGCTGATGTCTCTGGGGCTGTATGCCGCCATGGCCCTCTGTCTGATCGCTGCCACCGGGGGGATGCTGTTTGTCTCCGGAATTTTTCAGGCCAGCCCCGTGGCTGTGATTTCCAATCTGGCTTCAGAGATTCGTGCCCAGTCCGGAAATCTGGAATTAGGGCAGGTTCTGCGACAGGGAGAAACCTTTGCTGTGCATGAAGGGCTGCTCAGCCTGCAATTGCCCAATGTTCTGGTCGATGTGCTGGGGCCAGCGACTTTTCGGATGGAAAGCGCCAGCCGTGTTCATCTTCTGTCAGGCACCGTGCTGGCAAAAATCACTCCCGGAGGGGAGGGATTCACCATTACGACGCGGGACGTGACGGTGGTCGATCTGGGAACGGAGTTTCTGGTCTGTCATGCCCCCGGCGAGGGGACGAATGTCAGCGTGCGTCAGGGGCGGGCTCAAGCCAGTCTCCTCGACTGGCGCGGCAAGCCCAGCAAAATCGTCGAACTCACGGACCATCGTTCCGCTGTTTTTCAAGCATCGTCCCAGGTCTCTCGTGAAATCGTTTTTCAAGAGGACCTGTTCACTCCCATCGACCGGGTACGCGGGGGAATCCGCAGCATCGATGGTGCCGTGAGAACAGGGGCAAAGCCGCATGTCGCCCTGTCCAGCGGGCAGGTGCTGACTCCCAGATACATGCTCGTCATTCCAGAACAACAAAATCTAGTCCTGAGCCAGGAACTGGTCGTCAACGGAGTGGAAGGGAACATCCGCATTCCCGCTGGATCAAGCATCAGCAGCTATCTGGTGCATTATGACCCGACAGCCCTGGTCACGGCAGCTCCGCGGGGAGCCGTCACCTTCTTCGAGGAAATCGCCACGATCATTGTCGACGCCAATGATCTCAAAAAAACAGATGCCCTGCTGGGGCTTCCCGGACTCCGTTTTGAATCGGCCACTTTTCGCCAATTCGAACTCGATGAAGACGAAGCAAGGATCTCCAAAGACCGGCACACAGCTTCTTTTTATTGCGGAATCAATCCGTCGGAATTCCTGGACGAAGCCCGGATTATCGTGTTCTCTTCAGGAAGGACAGAGAACGTTCCGAAAACGGAAAATACCTTCATTCAGGAAAACTCGATGAAATAATTCACCCCCGGATCCAAGTTTATTTTATTTATATAAAAGGAGGAAAATCATGATTCGGCAAGCACCTTGCAAAAAAGGATTTACTCTCATCGAATTATTAGTTGTGATCGCCATTATTGCCGTATTAATCGCATTACTTCTGCCCGCGGTCCAGCAGGCCCGGGAAGCAGCCAGAAGATCGCAATGCAAAAATAATCTCAAGCAGCTTGGACTTGCCATGCATAATTATCTCGATGTGCATGGGGTGTTTCCATTTGCCCAGGGGTATTTGACATCATGGCCTTCCGGAGCAACGGACACTCGCATTTCCTGGTTCTGGATGATTCTCCCGTTCGTGGACCAGTCGACCATCTACAGCAAACTTGACTTTACCGTCGCGGGTTATGCGAATCCCAACCAGCTCTACAACAAAACCCCACTGTCGATTTCCCAGTGTCCGACCGATCCGAATGCCGGAGTCACCGGGGGAACCAATCATGGAATTCATTCCAATTATCTGGGCATTCACGGGTCAACGTATGCGGATGCTGCCCCGACTCCGGCCCCTGCTGGATCAACGCTCAACGGAATTTTCCGAATGGCGGTCTGCACAAAAATGGCGGAGATCATCGATGGCACTTCGAATACGGCACTGATGTCTGAGATTCTGCTGGCGGGAAGCTCCGTAACAAATGCTTCTCCCGGAGACCGGCGAGGCCGTGTCTGGAATGCCTATGGAGGAAACGTCGTCATCAGCACGCTGGAAACGCCGAATTCGGCGATTGGAGACTGGGAATATCAGGATGGTTGCCCGGACTTTTCCAAGAGAACCGCCTTCACCCAGGTCTGCGCGGATCCAGCCAGCAAGACATCCCACGTGAATGTCGCCATCTTCGCCCGCAGCGCGCATGTGGGAGGCGCGCAAACCGCCATGGCGGATGGCTCGGTCCGGTTTGTTTCTTCGAATGTCAACCGATTGACATGGCAGAATGTCGGAGCACGTAACGACGGAACTGTTCTGGGTGAATTTTAGACCAGTCCGGTCTTTGTTCGATCACGCTCGGCCTTGAATTCCTGTATTTCATCAGGATTTACGTGAGACCCCCATTGCAACTCCGCGCCAGCAGTTCTGCCCTTCCCTGTTTGGCGGATTTCCTCGAAGTGCCGGAAACACAAAAAAGGAACGGCTCGACATTCACCCTTTCCGATCTTCATTCCCCTTTTCCCTTGCCTCCATTTCAAGAGAAAACGATCCCGATCAATGTCACAACAGCAAGTCTGCAACATGCACCGCCTGTTCCGCTTTCTTCCCGAAATTCTTGTGGGGACCGCCCTGTTCGTTTCCGGATGCGGCAGTTCGACAAGCGGCGAGAAAACATATCCGGTTTCCGGGACCGTACAATTTGAAGGGGAACCGGTTGCTGCCGGGGAGATTATCTTTTTCCCCGCGGATCCGGCGCTTCGCCCCAATGTGGGAACCATTCGTGATGGAGACTATCGTTTTGAAGCCAAGGCCGGTCCGGCACGTGTGGAAATCCGAGCTTCGAAACCGACCGGAAAGATGCTCTCTCCCCCGCCCGGAGAATCCGGAAACTCTGTTCCGGAAATGAAAAGTTATCTTCCCGCGGCATATAACACCGACTCAAAATTAAGCGTCACCGTTTCCGAAAATCCCTCCGAGAACACATTTGATTTTCAACTGAATCAAAATGGAGATGAGAGCAACCTCCATTCGCGATCTGTTGAAAAGTAACTGCGTTTCAGTCCGACGGAAATGCTGGCCCGCTTTTCCCGATCAATTGGGCATTCGGCAGCACAGACATCGCTGCATCACTGGCCCAGAGACCTGGGCTTCTCGGAACGTCCATTCTTGAAATCCCGTCCCCAATTGGGTAAGGATCTTGAAATTTGATGGACTGCAATCTCTTCCAGTCAATTTTCCAAAGGGCCATCATGACGATTCACGTAGCTTGCGAAGGATGTCATCAGGCTTACCGAGTGGGGGACGACAAAGCGGGACGACGATTCCGGTGCAAGAAGTGTGATGGAATCATTGATGTCCCGTTAATCGAAGATGAATTTTTCGACATTCCTGAAACAACGTCCCCCGCTATTTCCTCCTCTCCCCGGCCATCGAAAGTGACCAGCAGGAAATCCAACTCTTCCGGGAGCGGATTCGGGCTTCAATCCTACATCAGAACGTTCAAACGGTTTGGCGATACCGAAGGACGCGCCAATCGCGTTGAATACTGGAATTTCACCCTCGGAAATGTGGGAATTATCCTCATACTGGCCACACTCCTCGTTGCTCAAGGGGATCCCGGCGGGAAAGCAATGCGCCCCGGTCAAATTGCCATTGCCATTATCTATCTCCTGTTTTTACTGGCAGTCTTTGCTCCTTCCATTTCCGTGGCCGTCAGACGCCTGCACGACACTGACCGAAGCGGATGGTGGTTTCTGGTCCATTTCGTCCCCTGGGTGGGAAGCCTGATTTTTATCATTTTCTCCCTCATTCCAGGAACTCCCGACCGGAACAGCTACGGCCCTGTTCCTCGCTGATCAGCAACAGGACCGGTGGCAATCTGTCACGATAGCAACGCTCAAACCCCGGCCTCCGGGTTCCATCACATTCCAAATCCCTTTGTCCAACAATTGAAGGAACCATTTTCAACGACACACTCCTCCAACTGTGGTCCCTGGAATTGGCCATCGAAATTGAAGCCACGGTCACGCACGACAACGGCCGAAAATCTCTTCACGCTGGGAAAATTTCCATTCAGTGAAGATACCATGAAACGGAAGCATGGCTTTGACTTTGATGTCCCGGCCTCTTAAAAACGGGAGGCTCGTTCTACAGAGTTCAGGGATCCAGCAATGCCGTCCATGGAGAGTTGGAAATGATCTCTGTTCTTTGAGGAACACGCTCCGGGTGTTCTGTCCCAGGAATTTTCCGCGGGAGAAATGCCCTTTCCCGTTTTCCGTAGTGATAGAACCTCTTCACGAAAAGCTCCGGACAGGAAGAACGACATTCCCATTGGATGCGAGAAAAAGGAAGATTTCTAAATGACAATGAGCGTCACATGGCCTTGGAGAGATGAAATTCGAGGTTCCCTTTTCGCAGCTGTTCTCTTTCCGTTCATGCTCTGCGTTGCCAATGTGGGAGTTTGCCGGGATTACGAATTCGATGTCGTTGTCTTTGGGGCCACTCCCGGAGGTGTCGCCGCAGCGATTGGAGCGGCCCGCGAAGGGGTTTCTGTCGCATTGGTCGAACCAACGGACCTGATTGGGGCGATGATGACCGGCGGGCTCAGTCACAGCGACTCCGATCAGACCGACCGCCGGGTCTTAAAAGGACTTTTCGAAGAAATGCATCTCCGCATCGAAAAGGACTACAACGATCGCGGGATTGAGCTTCCCTACGAAGTCTCCAATAAGCTGGACGGGAAGAAATGGGTCAATGAACCACATGTGGCGGAGCAAGTCTTTCTGAAGATGCTGCAGGAAGCGGGGGTGGCGATCTTCCCATCTCAACGGCACACCGGTGTTGAAAAAACAGACGGATCCCTGCAAGCATTGCACACCGAAAAAGATACCTTTCGAGGAAAAGTCTTCGTTGATGGTACTTATGAGGGGGACCTGATGGCGGCAGCCGGCGTCAGTTGGACGCTGGGCCGGGAAAGCCGCGGGGAATTCGATGAATCATTCGCGGGACGCCGTTATCCCAAACAGGCCGTCAATGGGTTCAGCCCTCGGAATGAACAAGGACAACTTCTCCCGTTCATCACCACGGACCAGAAAGGAAATGACGAAGAAGGGGATCGCCGGGTGATGACCTACAGCTTTCGTCTCTGCCTGACGAAAGACCCCGCCAACCGGGTTTCCATCCAGAAGCCGGAAAACTACGATCCGGCGGATTTTGAGCTCGTCCGGCGATTTGTGAAGACCCATCCTCCCAGCCGCCTGCTGATCGATTTATACCCGCTCCCCGGAAACAAATTTGACGGCAATAACAGTATCGGCGGTCAAATCGGTATCGGACTTGTCGGAGGGGGAAACTGCTGGTGCGAAGCCTCCTATGTGGAACGCGAACAGATCTGGAAAGCCCATCGCGATTATACCGAAGGACTCCTCTGGTTTATGGCGACCGACCCCGCCATGCCGGAACCGCTTCGAAAACAGATGCAGGAATTCGGCTACTGCAAAGACGAATTCGCCCGCTGGGGCCATTTCCCTCCTGCCTTGTATGTGCGTGAAGGCCGGCGGATGAAAGGGGAATACATCCTGACGCAAAAAGACGTGCTGGAAACCCGGGAAAAGGAGGATTCCATCGGAATCAGTTCGTTTCCCATCGATTCTCATGACATTCAGCGGATTGCCCTGGATGACGGATTCATTGACGAAGGAACCATTTTCCCCGTGCGCGTTCCCGGGCGTCGCCGTGTCGGCTACGCCTCCCAGGTCCCTTATCGAGCGATCGTTCCTGAACGGAAGGAGTGCCGCAACCTTCTCGTTCCGGTGGCGCTGTCCGCAACACATGTCGCCTATTCGTCGATCCGGGTGGAACCGACCTGGATTGTGATCGGGCACAGCAGTGGAGTCGCTGCTGCCCTGGCGGCGAAATCCGACGTCTCCGTTCAAGATCTCCCTTATCCACAACTCCGCAAACGGCTGGAAGCCCAGGGACAGGCGCTGGCTCTCCCGCCCCCATTCCCCGAAGCAACAACGCCTCAACCCGGCCGCTGAACGAACGCCCCCCTCACAGACTCCGCGATGCCCGCGTTTGCGGACTGAAAATCTCTCCCGAAGAGAAATTTTGTTCGCGGCACTAGAAAACGTTGAGCTGGGTGAATGAAACTTCAACATATTCCAGACCGCGCCAAACGACACGGCATTCAATACACACCGCCGGAACTGGCACGGTTCCTGGCGGAACAGATGTTGGAATGGGATCCCTCTTCCTCCTCTCTGATTTCCATTCTGGATCCAGCTTGCGGAGAAGGAGGACTCCTGGAAACATTTGCCCGGTGTTGTTCGAAAACAATGCGTTCCCGTCTGATTTTGACGGGCTATGAAATTGATTCAGACGCCCTGGCATCAGCAAACCGCAGACTCTCGCATCTTGATATTTCCAAACTCTACCTGCATGAAGCTGATTTTTTATCCATTCGGGGAGTCGGCCATCCTGCCACACCATTGCTTGACGCAGCAGAAGAGGAAACGCCCACATTCGATGCCATTATTTCCAATCCTCCATACGTTCGCACTCAGACACTCGGAGCGGAGCGGTCACAGGAACTGGCCCGGCGTTTTGGAATTTCCGGGAAAGGTGACCTTTCCTATGCCTTTGTTATGGCGATGTCTTCCGTCTTGAAACCCGAAGGCATTCTGGGGCTGCTGACTTCGAATCGTTTTCTTACCGTGAAGTCTGGACAATCACTGCGACGGCTTCTCTCCACACAGTTTCTCGTTCGCCGTGTCTATGACCTGGGAGACACGAAACTGTTTTCCGCAGCGGTCCTTCCCGCCATTGTCATTGCCACAAAAGGAGCGGGCTCGCCAACAGACAGCACGTTCGACCGGATTTATGAACATCGCAAAGAGAACATGACAGAGGTTGCATCCCTCGCCCCTCGATCAATTCTCTCCACCCTGGCCGACCGCACTTGCGAAGGACTCATTCGAACTCCGGAACGGACCTTTCACATCGAGCGTGGAACATTACGCACATGCTCCCATGGAAATACATGGGCCCTGGCGACAACATCGACGGATGCATGGCTGGCCCACTTACAGTCTCATCAGGCAACAACATTTGGCGAAATGGCCAATGTTAAAGTCGGCATCAAAACGACCGCTGACAATGTTTTTCTGCGGAATGACTGGAATTCCTTATCCGAGAATCAACGGCCAGAACAACGCCTGCTTTGCCCATTAATCACGCATGTTGAAGCGGGACGCTGGCGTTCCATCGATGCCGATCAGGCCAAACGGGTGCTCTATCCCCATGAAGTCCATGAGGGAAAACGGCGGGCTGTGGAAATCCTGGATTATCCGAACGCGGCACGTTATCTGGAGACGCATCGACCTCAGTTGGAAAGACGGCAATACGTCATCAAGTCCGGTCGCAAATGGTACGAAATCTGGGTTCCTCACAATCCCTTGGACTGGACAAAGCCCAAGATCGTCTGGCCCGACATCTCCGAGGAAGCCCGTTTTTTCATGGATGAGTCTGGAGCAATTGTAAATGGAGACTGCTACTGGATGACGCTCAAAGAGAACTCCACCATCCCAGACGGACTGTTTCTCATGCTGGCCGTCGCCAATTCCACATTGGCGTTGCGATTCTATGACATCGTCTTTCACAACAAGTTGTATTCAGGCCGCCGGCGATTCATGACGCAGTATGTCTCCGCATTCCCGCTTCCCGATCTGAGAACCAGACTGGCGGCCCGCATTGTGGCCAAAACGAAACAGCTGGTCAAACAGACTGATAATCGGACTCGGCTGGAGCAGCAAATCAATCAGCTTGTCTGGCAGTCCTTCGGGTTTGCCGAAGAAACCTGACGGGGGAACATTTTCACCGGACGAACGCCGCTTGCCCGCAGGCGGGTGTTATCCCGCTTTGGCTGCCCGGACCATTTCCGTGACCTGGCCGACGACCTGGTCGAGCCCGACCAGCGTGGGGCTGGCTTCCGTCCGCAGCTTCACTTCCGCAACTCCGTCCTTGAGTCCTTTGCCGCCAATGACCACGCGGAGCGGAATGCCGATCAGATCCGCATCCTTGAACTTGAACCCGGGGCGGGCGTCGCGGTCGTCCATCAGGACATCAATCCCCTGCTCCTGCAACGCAGCGTAGACATTTTCCGCAACGGACATCACTTCCGTATCAGCGACATTCAGTGGAATCACCAGGACTTCGTAGGGAGCCACCGCCATGGGCCAGATCAGCCCGTTTTCGTCGTACTTTGTCTCCGCCAGTCCGGCGATAATGCGGTTCACCCCAATTCCATAACATCCCATGATGATGGGATGCCGCTGTTCTTTTTCGTCGACGAAATTCGCATCCAGCGACACGGAATATTTCGTCCCCAGCTTGAAGACGTGCCCCACTTCAATTCCATGAACGAATTCCATGTTCGTCCCGCATTTGGGACAGGGATCTTCACTGGCCGCATTCCGCAGATCGTGGGTGAAGAATTCGCCAGCATCGTTGGTGGGCAACGAATAATCCCGGCCCAGAGAGACATTGGCGAAGTGCTGGTCGACTTCATTGGCACCGGTGATGGCACTGACGATCAGCGGAATATCATGATCAGCGATGACCGCGCATTGAATGCCGACCGGACCCGCGAAACCCGTGGGAGCGTTCGTAACGGCGCGGATCGTGGCTTCATCGGCGAGTTCGAGTGCCTGGACTCCCAGTGCCCGGCGAATTTTCCCTTCATTGGCTTCGTGATCACCGCGAATCAGCACCGCCACCGGTTTGCCGTCCGCCAGATAGATGAGCGTCTTGATCATCTTGTTCGGCTTGCATTTGAGCACCTTGCAGACGGCTTCGATACTGCCCGCCTGGGGAGTCGCGAGTTTGGCCAGCGGTTTCATATCCGCTTCGGAACCGGACGGTTTTCCCCGTTTCCGACCGGTTTCGGCCCGTTCGAGATTGGCGGCATATCCACACCCCGGGCAGCGGACAATGCTGTCTTCACCGTTGGCTGCGGGAATCATGAATTCATGCGAAGCGTCTCCGCCGATGGGACCGCTTTCCGCTTCCACCGGAATATATTCCAGTCCGCACCGGGAGAAGATCCGGCAATAAGCGTCATACATCTTCTTATAGATAGTATCGAGCTGTTCGATGGACGTGCTGAAGCTGTACGCGTCTTTCATCAGAAATTCGCTGGTTCGTAAAACTCCGAACCGGGGACGTTCTTCGTTCCGGAATTTGGTTTGAATCTGATAGACCGTCAGCGGCAACTGGCGGTAGCTGGTGATCTGGCGGGCGATCAGGTCCGTGACCACTTCTTCGTGGGTCGGTCCCAGTGCCAGATGAACTTTGTGGTCCCGGCGGGTCACATGAAAGTTGATCAACACATTTCCAAACGAATTGATTCGTCCGGTCCGTTCGAACAGCTCGATCGGTTGCAGGGCGGGCATAAAGAGTTCCACCGCTCCCGCTTGATCCATTTCTTCCCGGACAATTGCTTCGGCCTTGCGAATAGCCCTGTAGCCAAGTGGCAGGTAAGTATAGGCTCCCGCCATGAGCTGGCGAATCAACCCGGCCCGGAGCATCAGTTTATGGCTGGGGATCTCCGCATCGGAAGGATCCTCTTTCATGGTGGGGATAAGCGTTTGAGACCAGCGCACAGTAACTTTCCAATATGAAAGGAGAACGAGATGCAGGTTGCCAGAAAGCCGAACTGAAAGTGACTGTTTCCGCAGCAAATTGTTCCGCAACAAATTGGCGAAGTCTCTTTCAGTTCGGGTCGAGGGGAATCATCGTCAGGAATCGTCCGAATGTCGAGAGAAAATCATTCTCGCAGAAACAGGCGGCCTCCCCCAAGACGAAACAGGGGTTTCCGGAGAGGGCGTTCCCGGGCAGGAGCTTCAAACGAAGAACAAAACCCTTCCCCCCTACTCTTTTCCCTGGCTGCGATAGCGGTTGCTGGCCTGTTCGAGAAAACGCTGTTCGTCCGCGGTCAGCGAGATTTTTCCGTGCAGATGAATTTTTTCGAGAAGTTCATCAACGCGACGGTCCGTTTCGAGCTTCAGCAATTGTTCTTTTTCCCGCTTCTTTTCCTCACGTTCCTGTTTCCAGCGTTCGAACATCGAGGGACGGTAAACAGCGTCGTGCTCATCCTCCTCCTCAAGGCTGGTATAGCCCTGGGAAAAATCATATCCCAGAAATGATTCTTCGCGGGAGCGGGAGACCTGGGCGACCACAAATTCATACTGGCACATCGCCATCAGAATGGAGGCCAGCAGAATGACGTCAAATGACTTCCAGTACCAACCCACAAACATCAGCAGCAGGCTGGCAATCATCCCCACCCACAAGGAGCCGAGTTTGGCGGTCTGTTTCTCCCAGTAGATTTTGCCGCAGGCATAGACAAACTGGCCGCAATCCAGGGGATAAATTGGCAACAGGGCATTGATCACCAGCAGTTTCCAGTTGACGGAAAATGCCAGCAGAACCAGCCCCGACAGAATGTCGTTGTTCAAATCGACGGGAGGCAGCCGGAGCAGAGACATGGCCTCCGTCGCATATCCGGAGGACCATACCAGCGGAAGACAACACAGACAGATCAGGCCGTTTGCCAGTGGGCCAGCCAGAATTGTGACCGCTTCCGAAAAAAAAGTCGGCCCGGGTGAGGCAAATGCCAGGCCGCCTAACGGCCAGATCAGGATCTCGTATCCGCTTCCCCCGGTCTGCCGGGCCGCCAGAACGTGTGCCAGCTCATGAATAATGAGGCTGGCGAGCAGAATCAGGGAGACAGCCAGTCCAATTTTCCAGCCCAGATTCAATAACAACAAGGCTGCTACCAGCAGATACCACAGGCTGATCCGAATTTCAGCCCGGAAGAACTGTTGGCAGGGAATGCTCAGCCACAGGGGATTCTGGCGAATATCCATAGGGAACAATAACCTGCAAGAACCGTGATGCGGAAAACAAAACCTTGTTCAGAAGTGGTTTTGAATCTCCGCTGTGATCTCTGCCTTCATTTTCTGACGGGAAAGACAAGCTCTCGATCACTTTGTCCATCCTATCACCGCGAAATAGGCCCCGCAATTGGCAAAACAGCGATGTTCTCAAAGGTAGAGCGCCGTCCGGAGGGAAGGCAGGGCGAAAATCCCGGTGCGAAACAGGACAAAAAAGAGAGTTCAGCCGTTTTTTCCATGCGAAAAAAATCCCCCGGTGTCGAGTAAGAAAATCGGAACTCGACACTCTGTTTTCAGAACAGAGTCCTCAAATCGGTTTTTTGAGCCCTCCCTTACCGTAATCACGCGGTGCGGATGATGCGAAATGCGACCATTCTTCGCTTCCGGCAGCAGAATTGAAGATGGGCCATCCGGAGAAGAGAGAGCCGGCTGGCTGGGAAGGATCGGGGCATCCAGATTCGATTCAATTGGCTTGACGCACCGGGAAAGGGATTTCTAAACTCTTGGGGCTGCCGATGAACCTTTCGGTCGAAATGGACAGGTGACGAAAATTTGGAGTGGCCGGGGCAGTGCCTGTCGTCACATGGTCGAAAACCTGTCCGAAACGAATCGGAATGAGTGGGAAGTCGGTTAAAGGTGAGAAGTTTGCGGGTGTAGCTCAATTGGCAGAGCGCCACGTTGCCATCGTGGAGGCCGAGGGTTCGAGTCCCTTCACCCGCTTTTATTGTGTTTAACTGGAGTCATGTGATCCCCTGTCCTGGCAGGTTTCCAAGTTGTGTCCGCAGGCTGACGGGCCTGCCCGCAACGGGTTTCTCAACCTGCCCATGCGGGTTTGAGCTCCAGCAGTCAGCGACTTGTCTGTCGAGGTCGTGAACGCTCACAGGCCCGGCCTGCGACTTCATCAGGTCGCTGGCCGATTGTTTTTTAGAGGAACCGCAATGGCGAATACAGATTCAGACAAAGCCACCGAAGAAACCACAACCGCCGTTGCTGAAAACGGTTCTGAAGAAAACAGTGCCGCCGAAAAAACACGGATGGATCTGACCGTCGATATCGAAAAAGCAGGCCCCTGCAAGCGCCATGTGCGCATCAAGGTTCCTCGCAAATCCATTGATGAAATCTATAGCACCATCCTGGAAGACTATACCGATCGGGCGGAAGTTCCCGGATTCCGCGTCGGACATGTCCCTCCAGATCTGGTCAAACGCCGCTTCAAAAACGAACTGGCGGAACAGGTCAAACAACGCGTGCTGATGAACAGCCTCGAACAGCTCAGCGATGAATCGGACATTGATCCGATCAACGAACCTAATCTTGATCTGGAAAGCATCGAAATTCCTGACGAAGGGGATTTCGAATTTGAATTCGACGTGGAAGTCCGCCCGGAGTTCGACCTGCCGAAATACAAGGGATTGAAGATCAACCGTCCTTCCCGGGAAATCACCCAGACGGATATTGACAACTATCTGGGCCAATTCCTTGAGCAGTATGGGAAGCTGGTTCCGGTTGATGAAGCTGCCAAACCGGGTGACTTTGTGACCGTGGACATTCAGATCACGCACAAGGACAAGGTTCTGACCAACATCGAAGATGTTTCCCTGCGTGTTCGGAAAACGCTTCGTTTCCAGGATACAGAACTGGCCAATTTCGATGAATTCATGAAGGGGGCGAAAGCCGGCGATATTCGCGAAGCCGACCTGTTCGTCTCCATGGAAGCAGAATCCATCGAACTGCGCGAAGAAACGGTTCACGCCCGGTTCACCGTGCTGGATGTGAAACATCTGGAAACACCGGAGCTGACCCCGGAATTTCTCTCGCGGCTGGGAGCCGCCGACCAGGACGATCTGCACCGTCAGATTCGCGGGATGCTTGAACGGCAGGTCAAGTATGAACAGCGGCAGTCGTGCCGGCGGCAGGTGCTGGAGCAGATCACCGAATCCGCTGACTGGGAATTGCCGGCGGAACTGGTCAGCAAACAAGTGGACAATGCCCTGCGTCGGGAAATTCTCGAAATGCAGCAAGCGGGATTCACTTCCAAAGAAATCCTGGCCCGCGAAAACGATTTACGGCAGCGTTCTCTCTCCATGACCCGCAAAAACCTGAAAGAACACTTCGTTCTGGACCGACTCGCGGAAGAAGAGAAAATTGAAGTCAATGACACGGATCTCAACGCGGAAATCGCCCTGATGGCCATGCAGCGGGGAGAAAGTCCCCGCCGGGTCCGTGCCCGAATGGCAAAATCCGGAATGCTGGAAAACCTCTTCGCCCAGATTCGCGAACGGAAAGCTGTCGATGTGATTCTGGATAATGCCGAATTCATCGACGAGACCCTCCCCGCACCGATGGAAACCGACGTGGAAGCGTTGAACCGATCCGTCTGCCGGGCCGTCGCTGCCGCCGATACCGATCACACCGACAACGAAGATCATGATCATGGAGATCACGATCACAACCACTGATGGGGATTCCCCTTCATCGTGAACAAGGTCCTACAGAGAAAAAGCCGTGCTCTCCGCACGGCTTTTTTGTTGGGCTCCTGTTTTTCTCCCTTCCTTCGGTACGCCCATGGCAAACCGGTTGATATTCTGAGAAAACGACTGAAAGGCCTTCTGCAGGAGAATCGGCGGAAACTTTGTCCTCCAAATCGTTTTGCATACAAAAGGCAGGGCTCGCCGTGGATGGAGGACGGTCCATACAGCAGCCTCTGCTGAATGGACCTATCTCGAATTTTTTGCCCAACGGCTGGGATCGTCGTGCAGGAGATCGCCTGACGGGTCTGGCCGCCATTACTGGAATCCATCAGCAAACTGAGACCCATGACCGTGAGTATTCTTGACCGGATTCTGGAGCAGAAGCATCGGGACATTGCTGCAGCCAAAGCGGTCCGTTCGCTGACACAACTTCAATCCGAAGTCGATACCGCTCCTCCGGTGCGTGACTTTGTGGAGTCCTTGAAACGGCATCACCCCATGGGACTCATTGCGGAAGTGAAAAAGGCTTCTCCTTCCGCCGGGCTGATTCGCAGCGATTTTGACCCCGTCCACATTGCGACGACTTATGCTTCCCATGGAGCTGCCTGCATCAGTGTGCTGACGGACGAACATTTCTTTCAGGGGCATCTCACCTACCTGGAACAGGTCCGGGCGGCTGTCGATATTCCGGTTCTGCGGAAGGACTTCCTCATTGACCCATACCAGGTCTGGGAAGCGCGCGCCAGCGGAGCAGATTGTATTCTGCTGATTGCTGAATGCCTTGATGATTCCCAGCTTCACGCGCTGTCCGCATTGGCCACTCAGTTGGGAATGCAGTCGCTGGTGGAACTTTATGATCCGGAAAATCTGCCGCGCGTCCTCGCGCTGGGCTTTCCTTTGATTGGCATCAATAATCGCAATTTACGGACCTTTGAGACGGATTTGAATCACACCGTTCGGCTGCGGGAAAAAATTCCGGAGTCGGTGCTGGTGATCGGAGAAAGCGGAATTCACACTCGGGCCGATGTCCAGATGCTGGAAGCGGCCGGAGTTCATGGAATTCTGGTCGGAGAGTCGCTAATGCGTTCGGCAGAGATCGGATTGAGCCTGCGGCAGTTGCTGGGGACACCGACAAAAGATCAGCAATCGTAAGCTCTGATGTTGCTCCGTGTGAGCCATCCCATTCACGAGGAAAGCATGGCTGTGATCAACTTGCCCCCCTTCGAAAATTGACCGGTCAAAACATTCATTTCAGATTTATTCAGGATTTAAGGAATTTCATTTCATGACGACTGATTCCATTCCCGTCGAACATGTCCTGGTTGTCCCGACTCTTCTCTTTCACGAACTGGGCCACTTTCAAGGATTTACGACCGACACGGAACGATATTTGAAAACACTTTTGGATCCCAGCTATGTGAGTTATCGGCCTCGCAATGAAGTGGAGCAGGATCCAAGTTTCAAGCAGCTGATTCCTTATTGCATTTTTCGGCATGGTGAAAAAGTTTTTTCCTATTCCCGGGGTAAGGAACAGGGGGAATCCCGGTTACACAGTAAACGTTCCATTGGGGTGGGGGGGCATATTTCCTCGGACGACCAGTTTTCCGGCAGTAACGTTTACCAGGTCGCCATGCGGCGGGAAATTGAGGAGGAAGTGGTTCTGGAATCGGGATTTACAGAAAAATGCGTTGCCCTGATCAACGATGATGAGACGGAGGTGGGACGGGTGCATTTGGGAATAGTTCACATTTTTGACCTGGAAGCGCCCAAAGTTCTCCCACGTGAAAAGTCGATCATAGAGTCAGGATTCGAAGAACCCGCACAACTTGCCAGGGATCGTGACCGGTATGAAACGTGGTCGCAGATCTGCTTCGAACTCTTGTGAATCATTGAAACTCGGACCGGCGGAACAACCGCAACGCGGGCAGCGCGAGGCAGCGGTGCCGCCGGTCTTCCAGGAACGATCGACAAAGGAGTGTCCATCATGGCCAATTTCAATCGCCGTCAGTTGCTGTTGGGAGCCCTGGCGGGAACCGCTCCTCTGGGACTGGCAGCCTCATCGGCCCTGGCGGAAGAAGCTCCCGCCAACCCGATTTCTGAAGACCAACTTGGGCAGTTACTCGGCGCTTTGGGTCTGCAACCGACGAAAAAGCAAAATCGGTATGATTTTGCCTTCGAAGCCCAGATGCAGGACCAGTCCTGGGCATTGTCGATGTCGGCGGTGCTCAGCCAGGACGGAAGCGCCTTGTGGGTGATGGCCTGGCTCGCGGAACTGCCACAATCTTCCAATGAAGTTCCCCGAACCGCCCTGCTTCGCCTGCTGGCCGCCAATGACACCCTCGGAGATGGAAAATTTTTCGCCTACATTCCCTCAAATCGCCGATTCGTCATGCAGCGGTCGGTTGAAAATGAAAACATGACTTCGGCCAAACTCCGGAATTTATTGCAGGATCTGGGGGGAAGCGTCGTTGAAAACTATCCGATCTGGAATACCGCGAACTGGAATGGGACCCCCGCTGCTCCAACCGGCAACACAGCGGCTCCTCAAGCCAGCGCCACACCGCCCGCACGGGCCGCTGTGAATGATTCCAAATTTGAACAGCCGATCCGTCGTTAAAATCCGTGGGCAACGCTCGGAAACCTGCCGAAACAGAGCGCTTGTACCACAATGCCGGGGGCGATGCCTCGGTTCGCAGCCGCAACTTCCACGATCGTCTTTTCCGAAAGAAAGATGTCGAGGAAGTTGCGGCTCGACTGTTTTTGCAGGCCGCCTCCCGTACGAAGCAGAAATCTCTTCTGGGGGGAAGGGGAATTTGCTTGCGAAATCCTGAACCGCAAAAATCCAGCTGCACTAGCCGTGGCGGCTTGTGAGCGATATTCTTCGAAGAGCTTGTGGGTCAGGCTCAATCGCCGTAATTCATCAGGAATGTTGTCATTCCGTGATGCGGGGAGCATTTTCGTGCTTCACCGTAAGCGGTATTTTCATTCCGTTTGTTCGCCAACTAAGGAGCATTTGGCGTGGCGACAATTGCAGATCGCGACATTGCAAATTCGACTGACCCGGGACCAGAGAAAACCTTGTTTACCCGTCGTACCACTTCGTTGCTGGGAATCCAGATCATCGGAACCGGTTCTTTTGTTCCGGATCAGATTGTCACCAACGCAATGCTGAACCAGCAATACGGGTGCGACGCGGAATGGATTGTCCAGCGGACCGGAATTCTGGAACGGCGCCATGCGCCGTCGGAAATGGCGACCAGCGACATGTGCGTGGAAGCCGCCCAGCGGGCCATTCGCGCTGCTGAAATCGACCCGCAACAAGTCGACCTGCTGGTCGTCGGCACGTTCTCCCCCGACTTCACCTGTCCTTCCACAGCCTGCCTGGTTCAGGATCGAATGGGTCTGGACTGTCCGGCGTTTGACACAATGGCCGCGTGTGCCGGATTCATGTATTCCATGATGACCGCCGCCCAGTTTGTCGCGACGGGAAATGCAAAATATGCGCTGGCGATTGGAGCGGACCTGAACAGCCGCATCGTCAATCCCAGTGATCAGAAAACGTTTCCGTTATTCGGCGACGGTGCGGGAGCGGTTCTGATCACGCGCGGGACGCCCGAACAGGGAATGGTCTGTTATCAACTCGGCTCCGACGGCAGCGGCGGCCCTTTACTGGACCGACCCGGAGGAGGAACCAAACATCCGCTCTCACCGGAGATGATTGCCGCCGGCAGCCATTTTCTGCGCATGGATGGGCGGAACGTCTTCAAATGGGCGGTTCGAATGCTGGTCGATACCATCGAACTGGTTCTGCAAAAAAGCGGAATGACGATTCACGATATTTCGCTGTTCCTGCTGCATCAGGCCAATATTCGCATTATCAATGCCGCAGCCGATCAGCTGGGGATCCCACGGGAGAAACTGTTCAATAACCTGGACCGTTACGGCAACACCTCCGCCGGTTCCATTCCCCTGGTGCTGGACGAAGCCTTACAGGCGGGTCGGATTCAACGGGGAGACCTGCTGTTGATGTGCGGATTTGGCGCCGGCCTCACCTGGGGAACGGGAATTTTTCGCTGGTAAAGACCATCTCGCTGACAAACGGTCTCTCGGGAAACAATTCAGCAAACGGACTGCTTTTTCAGTGGGCTTTACACCAAAAGTGTCGGAACTGCTGTGGAATTGGGATGGCCCGTACAGCGGCCCCTGCACTTGTGCAAGGCCTTCCCAGCAAATGGGGGGGCAAGTACGTGTCGATCGAAACACCTCCACAGGAATGACAACGCGAAACAGTCCCGGTATTCTGACGGAGACTGTTTCCCAGCCAGTGTTCCGAAACAGGAGGTGCTGGCTCTTCTTCTCTGCCTGTTGCTGACACAAAGAAGGTGGCCGATGCTCAAGCCGTTCCTTTCAGTTGCACTTCTCATGACATTTCTGGCTGCCCCGGCGCTGGCCCAGAAATCTTCAGCGAAACGTGATTCCTCGCCGAAGCTGTACACGTTGAGTGCCCGCGCCAGTGAAATTGACCCCCGTGTCAAAGCACATCCGGAAATCAATTTCTTTCTGGAGAAAGATGGCAAACCAGCGGATATCGAACGGGCCGCTGTCGATACGCGGGTGCCTTCAGAAGGACGGCTGGTGATCTGGCTGATGGGATATAACCAGGAACTCGCTGAACGCTGCACCAGCTATGGACTGAACTTCATCCAGGTGCATTACGCCAATGGCTGGTTTGCCAAACTCAGTCCGCAAGCTGGAGATGACGACCAGTTTCTGGGAAACATTCGCCTGGAAGCAGCCACGGGGAAAGATGTCAGCAAAGCGGTGGAAATTCCCCGTCCGGACAGTGTCGCGGAACGTGCCATTCAGTTTGTGAAGTATCTCGCCAAGAAAAATCCCCAGGGACACTGGGATCAATTTTTGACGCCGGACAAAAAAGACCTGCTCTGGGACAAAGTGACACTGGCTGGTTCTTCCCATGGGTCAACAACATCCGCTCGGTTTGCAAAAGATCAGCGGGTGGACCGGGTCGTCCTGTTCTGTGGTCCCCGCGATCAACTGGAAGTCTGGCAGGCTCTTCCTTCGGCAACACCAGCCAATCGTTATTTTGCATTCAGCCATATTCTCGATGGTGGATGGACGGGAGATCATTACTGCCGATCCTGGGAGATGCTGGGGCTGCATGAATACGGACCGATCATCGACGTCGATCAAGTTTCCGCGCCCTATCAGAACAGTCGCCGGTTGATTACGGGAGCGGACGTGGGAGGAAATGCCAAGCGCGCCCACAGCAGCGTTGTGCCGGGACGCAGCGCCGTGAAAGATGCGAAGGGGCATTACATCCATGAAGATGTCTGGAAGTATCTGTTCATGCATCCGGTCGCCGAAGTCGGTGAAAAAACTGCGGAGGATCCGAGTTGTCGAAAAGACCTGCGAACACCGGCAGCCAGCAAAAAATAATCACCGCATGATGATGGTCTGTATGATGACGAAAGTGTGTCCCACGTTCGTCAGGAAAATGTCTGGGCGGCGCTGGCGGCCCCTGCAAGAGCTTTGCACACACCCGCTTTGACGCCCGACTTTTTTGCACAGAGCCGTAGGGCAGGTCGGTCCGTAGGGTGTGGTCGAGGCCGGATGAAGAGGGTTGCTGCAAGTCAGACGCACTTTGCGGGAATGCGGTTTCGCCTGGAATCAGAACGGCCGCTGCCCCACCTTCAGGGGACTGGAAATTCGAAATCGCTCCGCGAACTTATCTCGTATCGAAATTCGACAGAAAAAAAGTAGTTCCAGCCAGGAGTCTTCCGACACTCCTGGTCCTGCAGGCAACTGCTGCCGGGAACAATACAACAACAAAAGCAAGTTAACCGCGGAAGTCAGCAACAAAAAATAAGCCCCCCCCCCTGACAAAACGGACCGCATTCCGCTCGTGGACAGGAAATTTTCGCTGTCGGAGAGGTTTTGTTCGCGGCACTCAGACATTCCAGTTTCCGCTGGTGAGTTCGTCAGCAGAGTCTTCGTGAGCGAACGGGAGTCCAATTGCCCGTCAAATTTCAGGTCGATCTCAATTGAGTTTCTTGTTCCGATCTGGAAGAATTTGCCCGTCCGCTCCCCCTCTGCAGGAGTTCTTATGATTCGCAGGCTGATGTTGACTTTCGCTGTGCTGGTCATGCTCATCGGAAATTTCTCGTTGAGCATTCTTTCCGCGGGAGAGCTTTATATCGGCGGAGCGACAATCAGCATCACTCCGGATGAGCGGGTCGCCCTGGACGGCCAGATGTATACCCGGATCTCCGAGAAAATCGAATCTCCCTGCATGGCGACGGCACTGGCCATGGAAACTCGTGATGGAGAGCAATCACTGGACCAGGCGATTTTTGTCTCCTGCGATCTGGTCTTCTTCGGCGGTGGAAAGTCGACATTCTTCGGCGAAGAACCGACTTTTTACAAAGAATTTCGCCAGGCAATGAACGGCCACCTGCCGGCGCCGCTCATTTCGAAAATCATTCTGAATGCAACACATACGCATACCGCTCCTGTAACGGAAGAAGGACTGTATCAATTGCCGGAATCGGGAGTGATGCATCCAGCCGAATATCGTCAATTCCTGATTCGGCAACTCGTGGACGTCATTATGCAGGCATGGGAGAAACGGACTCCCGCTCAGGTTTCCTGGGGACTGGGTCATGCCGTCGTTGCCCAAAATCGACGGTCGGTCTATGCCAACGGGACGGCCGCCATGTATGGAAAGACGGACCAGCCCAGCTTCCGTGGCATCGAGGGATATGAAGACCACGGTGTTGAGCTGCTTTATTTCTGGAATGCGAAGAATCAGCTGATCGCCACGGCCATTAACGTGGCCTGTCCGTCACAGGTCGTCGAAAGTCGCTCGACCATCAATGCCGATTACTGGCACCAGGTGCGGGAACGGTTGCGTGAGAAGCATGGGAAAGAGCTTCTGGTGCTGACGTGGTGCGGCGCTGCCGGGGATCAGTCGCCTCGGCCCATGTACCGCCGGGATGCTGAGACTCGGATGGAACAGCTGCGTGGAGTCGATCATCTCGACGAGATCGCCCGCCGCATTACGGATACCTGGGAAGACGTCTATCAAGTGGTTCGCAACGACCGGCATTCCGATATCCCGTTTGAACATCAGGTCAAAACGATCGAGTTACCCTCCATCAAGCTCACCGCACTTCAGGCAAATGCCTCCCGAGCCGCGGCCGCGAAAGTCACCGATCCCAAGTTTCAGTGGCGAAAATTCTGGTTTGAAGGAGTCGCACAGCGGTATGAGAAACAGCAGGCAGGAGAATTGTTGACCTATAAAATGGAATTGCATGCCATCCGCCTGGGAGACGTGGCCATTGTCACGAACGATTTTGAGCTGTACACGGATTATGGAGTGCGAATGAAGGCCCGCAGCCCGGCATTGCAGACATTCGTCATTCAGCTGTGTGGTGGCGGAACTTATCTGCCGACGGAGCGGGCCGTTTCCGGAGGGGGCTACAGCGCCATTCCGGAAAGCAATCGTGTCGGACCGGAAGGGGGCCAGGTGCTGGTGGAGGAATCAGTCAAACTGATTGAAACCCTGTGGCCCGTGACAAAGAAACAATAAAATCCTGGCCCATTTGTGGAAAAACGGAAATTCCTTGCAACTCGGGAGAGTGGGAATGGGGCGAATTCTGTTGTCATCCGTGATCACAATCGTCTGTCTCGGGCTCGGCTCGTGGCTTTTCGCAGCGGACAAAGCAGCCCCGTCTCCCTTCATGCTGACTCCCGCGCAGCAATCCGCGGTGGCGGATGTTGCCTCCCGAGCAGATGAGCTCAAGAGTGTCAACAAAGCCATCTGGGAATATGCCGAAGTCGGGCTTCAGGAACACAAGTCTTCCGCCCTGCTCGTCGAGAAACTCAAAACCAGTGGTTTCGACGTCCAAACGGGAGTCGCGAATATGCCGACGGCTTTCGTCGCCAGCTATGGAAGCGGGCAGCCCATCATCGGAATTCTGGCTGAATATGATGCCTTGCCCGATCTCTCTCAAAAGGTCGACGCAATCCGCGAACCCGTTGTCGCGGGAGGGGCCGGGCATGGCTGCGGACACTCTGGACTGGGGACCGCAGCTCTGGGCGCCGCCCTGGCGGCGAAGAAAGCCATCGATGAACACAAACTGCGGGGGACGATTCGCCTGTATGGCACGCCCGCAGAAGAAACGCTGATCGGGAAGGTCTACATGCTGCTGGACAGTCAGTTCAACGATCTGGACGTCTGCCTGCATTGGCATCCCTCTGATCATAACGGGGCTCAGGGAGGGAGTTCCAAGGCCATCGTTTCCGCGAAGTTCACGTTTCATGGCCTGCCGGCACATGCTTCCGCCAGCCCGCAGGCCGGACGCAGTGCCCTGGACGCGGTAGAACTGATGAACGTGGGAGTTAATTATATGCGGGAACACGTCAAGGAAGATTCCCGGATCCATTATGTGGTGACGAACGGAGGAGGACAGCCCAACGTCGTACCGCCGGAAGCGACCGTGTGGTATTTCATTCGGGCTGACAAGCATCAGGATGTCGAAGCCAATTTTGCCTGGGTTCAGGACATTGCCCGGGGAGCGGCGCTCATGACAAAAACAACGTTTGACATGCACATCGACACCGACTGCCATGAAGTGATCGCGAATACTCCGCTCGCGGAAGCCATCAACGCCAATCTCCGCGCGATTGGCCCCCCAAAATTCTCCCACGAAGAACACGCTTTTGCCCAGCGGATTCAACAGACTCTCAGCGATCACCCGGAACAAACGTTCAAAGTGGCGCTGAACGAAGAAGTCAGAAATCCCTCGTCCGTTGCTTCGACGGGATCCACCGATGTCGGGGACATCAGCTGGAAAGTTCCGACGGGAGGATTGCGGACCACCTGTTTTGCGAAGGGCAACCCTGGCCATAGCTGGCAAAACGTGGCCTGTATCGGATCATCCATCGGAGAGAAGGGGACGCTGTATGCCGCCCAGGTCCTGGCAGCAACGACCGTGCAATTGCTGCAGGATCCCGATCTGCTGCTGGCTGCCAGGGCGGATTTCGCCAAGCGGATGAAAGACCGTGAATACACGACGCTGATCCCCCAGGGGCAGAAGGCCCCCAATGCCATCCGGTAGCCCGAATTTCACCCCGACTTCCGGAGCAGATCAGGTCAAGCTCTGTCCGACAATCCCGCGACTCATTGAAAACGTCCATCTTTCCTGAGGAGGTATTCGTCGCATGACTCTCATGATCATCTTCCGTCAGTTTGCAGTCGCGATTGCCACAATCAGCGGGTTCCTGATCACTCCGGTTGTTGCCGGCCAGCTTTATGTGGGAGGGGCCTCGGCCAGTATCACTCCCCAGCCTCCCGTGGCGCTGGATGGATTCCGGGGGAGGCGGATCGCCCAGGAAGTGGCGGCCCCCTGCATGGCTTCGGCACTGGTCCTGGAGACCCGCGACGGGGACAAGTCTCTTTCGCAAGTCATCTTCGTTTCATGCGACCTCGTCGCAATCCGGGGTGGGGACGATTTTTACGGTTCCGTCCGGGATGAAATTGAAGGGCGGATCCCGGATTCCGCGCTGAATCACCTGATCATCAACGCCACCCATACCCATTCCGCCCCGGTTCTGATGGACGGCAAGTACGATCTGGACAAATTTGTGGGACGGGTCATGCAACCAGCGGATTATCGTAAATTCCTCTTTAAACAGGTGGGGAATGCGATCGTCTCGGCCTGGGAAAAACGGGTTCCCGCACAAGTCGCCTGGGGCCTGGGACATGCAGCGGTCGCACAGAATCGCCGGGCGGTTTATGCGGATGGCACCGCGGTGATGTATGGAAAAACAAATCAGCCAGGTTTCCGGGGCCTTGAAGGATACGAAGACCATGCCCTCGAAGCATTATACTTCTGGGACCAGAACAACCATCTGATCGCGACCTGCATCAATGTCGCTGCGCCTTCTCAAGCCGTGGGTGGAATTAAAGTTCACGGGGATTACTGGCATTATGTCCGCGAATCGCTCCGAAAAAAGCATGGAGCGGACCTGACTGTTCTGGCCTGGTGCGGAGCAGCGGGTGATCAGGAAGTGCGGCCCATGTACCGGCAGGCTGCGGAACTCCGGATGGAGAAACTCCGTGGATTGACCCGCGTGGAAGAACTGGCCCGACGGGTGGTCGTGGCCTGGGAAGACGTGCTTCAGGTTATTCAGCAGGACCGGCATGACGACATCATGCTGGAACATCGTGCAAAAGAAATCCAGTTGCCACAACGGAAAATCACGGAAGACGAGGCGAATTTTGCCCGGGCGGAAGTGGCCAAATGGGAAAAGAAACCGGACGACCCGAATTCGCCGTGGCATCGGGGCTGGCATGGACGGGTTGTCGAACGCTATGAACTTCAGCAGAAGGCACCGCAGTTCGAGACGATGAATCTTCAGGTTGTCCGGATCGGCGACATTGCAGTCGTCACCAATAATTTCGAACTCTTCACCGATTATGGAGTGCAGATCAAGGCCCGCAGCCCGGCATTGCAAACGTTGATCATCCAGCTCTGCGGAACGGGAAGTTATCTCCCCACGCCGCGGGCTGTCGCGGGAGGTGGATATAGCGCCATCCCCCAAAGCAATCGCGTCGGTCCGGAAGGGGGACAGGTGCTGGTCGAAGAGTCGGTCCAGTTGCTTGAGTCGTTATGGCCAGAGCGCGCGAAGAAATGATGTTTCAGATGGAATGAGCACATCCTCAACACTGGAAGCTCAACACTGGAAGGGAGTTTTTCGTCCCTCTCTCGAATTTGATCTTTTGCCTCCTGATAGCTGGCTTGGCGTGTGGCACTGAGTCCCGGGGCCGATTTTTTGGGGAAAATTCCTCTTGAATTGTCTCAAACATTCAATTAAAACAAACGTTTGATTGACACAAGAACAAGAATGGACTACACCGCTCTCCCGCACAAACAATCGCGGCTCAGTGGCCCGCGCAGCACGGTTTTCGACAGATGAAACGCAACTCGCCGAGTGCCGGAACACGGTCCATGTCAGGTGAATGCAATCTCCCCTTTTATAACCCGGAAAAGGGACGAAGGGACATGTGATGGACGATACCCGGCAGCGGCTGTTGAATGTCGCCGGCGAGATGTTCGCAAAAAAAGGGTATGAAGCGACGACCGTTCGCGAAATCTGTGCGCAGGCGGAAGCCAATATCGCTGCTGTCCATTATCACTTTGGTGACAAGGAACAACTTTATATCGAAGCGGTCCGGATTGCGGCTTGTCATGCGGGAGAACCGATTCAGTTTGACTGGACGGAACAACCCCCTCCGGAAGAACGGCTCAGGCAGTTCATTCGTCACATGATGACAATGATGCTGAAAGAGGACCGGCCAGCCTGGCACATTGAACTGATGATGCGGGAAATGGCCCAGCCCACGCGGGCATGTGCGGAACTTGTCCGGACGTATATCGGCAGCATGTTCTCCCAGCTGATGGCCATTGTCTTGAGTCTGCTTCCGTCAAACACACCATTGATACAGCAGCATCTGCAAGCCTTTTCCATTGTCGCGCAATGCCTGCTCTACCGTTATCATCGCCCCGTAGGACGGTTGCTGATCGGAGAGGATGAGTATCAGATCCTGCTGGACCTGGACTTACTGACCGATCAGATTGTGCAATTCAGCCTGGGAGGTCTGGAAAAGATCCGCAGGCAGTTTCAGGAGCCCGCTTCATGAACTGGCTCGCCTGGAAAATGCTCACCGGTGATGCCGCGAAGTACCTGGGAATTGTCTTCGGTGTCGCCTTTGGTTCATTGCTGATTGCGCAGCAATCCTCCATTTTTGTGGGACTGATGCGGCGGACGTCGAGTCAGATTCTCGACGTGACGGAAGCGGACATCTGGGTGATGGACGAGGCGCAGCAGAACATTGACGAAATCCGTCCCATGCCGGAAACCCGTCTCCATCAGGTCCGGGGGGTGAACGGAGTGGAATGGGCTGTCCGCTTATATAAGGGGCTGGTCCGCTGCCGGACAACCGACGGGAATTTTCGACAGTCAATCCTGATTGGCGTTGATGACACATCGCTTGTCGGGGCACCGCGAAAGATGCTGCAAGGGGACGTCTCCGATCTGCGGCGACCGGACGGAGTGATTATTGATGCAGCCGGGTATCATCAGTTGTTCCCGGGCCAGCCGGTCGAGATTGGCCGGACGCTGGACATGAATGACCGCCGGGCGGTCGTCGTGGGAATCTGCGAAGTCACTCCCCCTTTTCAGACGTTTCCAGTGATCTATACCCGTTACAGCCAGGCAACGCTCTTCATTCCCGCCGAACGCAACACGTTGTCCTTTGTTCTTGCCAAGGCCCGCCCGGGAGTCTCGATTTCTGATTTGTGCGGTCGCATCAGAATTGCCACGGGATTGAAAGCCATGAGCTGGGATGACTTCTTCTGGTTCAATGTCAAATATTATCTCACGCATACCGGGATCCCGGTCAATTTTGGCATTACCGTGGCACTGGGATTTATTGTTGGCGCAGCGATTGCCGGGCAGACCTTTTACCTGTTCACCCTGGAAAATCTGAAGCAATTCGGCAGCCTGAAAGCCATGGGCGTCGACAATCTCCATCTGGTCGGCATGATTCTGTTTCAGGCAGCCGCGGTCGGGATCATGGGCTTTGGGATCGGAATCGGGCTGGCAGCGAGTTTTTTTGAATTCATGGAGTTGTCCGGGCAGGCGGATCTCCGCGGGATGTATGTTCCCTGGCAGGTGATCGTGATTACGGGAGCCGCCGTCACGCTGATTGTCACCGTGGCCAGCCTGCTCAGCCTGCGGAAGGTCTTAATCCTGGAACCTGCCATGGTGTTCAAATGACATCTTCCGCCACGACATCCGGCTTCGAAACATCGGCTTCCGAATCCCGCCGTTCGGCCACGGACACTCATGCCGTCATCTGCCGGGGAGTGACCAAGGACTATGGTCAGGGAGAGACCCGGGTGCGGGCTCTTTCGGGGATCGATCTGGAGGTCGATTATGGGTGTATGACGTTACTGGTGGGGCCCAGCGGATGCGGCAAAACAACGTTGATTTCGATCATGGCCGGCCTGCTCGACCCCACAGCAGGCGACGTCATTCTCTTAGGAGAATCGCGAGCCCGGTTGCGTGGCAGGAGACTCGTGAAATTCCGCGCGGAGAACATCGGATTTGTGTTTCAGCAATACAATCTTCTTCCCTCGCTGACGGCAGCGGAGAATGTGGCTGTGCCATTGATCATCCGGGGACGTTCCCGCGCACAAGCAGTAAAGAAGGCAGCGGAAATCCTGGATGCTGTCGGCATGGGGGAGAAAACCGGAAGTTACCCCTCACAACTCTCCGGCGGGCAGCAGCAGCGGATTGCCATTGCCCGGGCGCTCGTCAACGATCCCCGCCTGCTGGTCTGCGATGAACCCACCGCGGCGCTGGATGCACGTTCGGGCCGGAACGTGATGGAACTTCTCAAGAAAACCACCGTGCATCCGGATCGCGCGGTGATTGTCGTCACGCACGATAACCGCGTCTTCGATTTCGGTGACCGGATCGTCACGATGAGTGACGGAAAAATTGACAACAAAATTGACAACGCGACCGGCCCCATGCCGCATCACAATCCCCCATAATCGGCTTCAATCGTTCCTCAACCAATTTTTATTCCATGTTACGTAACATCGTTTTACCGGCCATTGCCCTGGGAATGATTCTGTTCGCTGCCCGGCATGTTCACTCCCGGCAAAAGCCGATTGAACAGGCATCCCCCCCCTACCCTCCTCCGGCATCCCGGGCCAGCGACTGCGTGGCAGGAGCAGGAATCGTGGAACCGCGGACCGAAAATATTCAGATCGGAACGCATCTCTCCGGCATCGTCGATGCGGTTTTTGTCCGGGTAGGGCAGAAGATCCATCCCGGCGATCCCTTGTTTCAACTTGATGTTCGCCAGCAAAAAGCGGATATCGAAGTGAAACTGGCGGAACTGGCCGCCGCGCGGGCAGAAGCGGAACGGCTCGACGAGATGCCCCGTCCGGAAGACGTTCCCCCCATCGTCGCCCAGCGAAAGCAGGCGGAAGCCGTTGTCACCGAAATGCAGGATATTTTTAATCGCCAGGAGAAACTCCGGCAGACAGGCGCTTCCACGGATGAGCAGGTGGTCAGCAGCCGGGCCAAGCTGGCCAGCGCCCAGGCCACGTTGGACCAGATGAAAGCGGAAGAAATCCGCATCCGGGCTGGAGCCTGGAAAGCGGACAAGATCATCGCCAAGGCGAAGGTGCAAAGCGCCCAAAGCCAGGTCGATCAACTCAAGACCGAACTGGACCGGTTCACAATGCGGGCTCCGCATGTCAACGTGGAAGGGGAGCCGGTCCAGGAACTGGAAGTCCTGCAAGTCAACGTCCGCCCGGGGGAATATGTCACCGCCACCGCCGGCACCGCCATCATCATCCTCGGCGACACCAGCCGGAAATATGTGCGGGTGGACATCGACGAACACGATATTCCCCGCTTTCACAGGGAGGCTGCTGCCGATGGCGTGGTTCGTGGAGAAAACAGCGAGCGCTATCAGCTGCAATTCGTCCGGCTCGAACCCTATGTCATTCCGAAACGGTCACTGACCGGCGATAACCGGGAACGGGTCGATACCCGGGTGTTGCAGGCGCTTTACGTCATTTTGAACGAGACACCCCAACACCCGGTTTATATCGGCCAGCAGATGGACGTTTTTATCGACGCCAGCCCCGTTACGGCACCATGAAGGGGCTTGGACAATCTGAAGATCAATCCGGGCCCGCATAGCGGACCTTGCCCGGAGTTTTATTGAACCGGCTTAAGTTCATACTTGTGAGGCTGAGGTTTGTTGATTTCGAAGATCTGGTCTTCGAGTTCTTTCGCCCTGGCGTTGAACTCCGCCACGCGCTCATCGAGCTGGGCCATTTCCGGCTCCAATTTGGCAGCGGCGTTGGAATCTGTGGTATTGCGTTTGGCCCGGGCATAACGCTGAAACTTCAACCATTCTCCCCGCAGCTGTCCAATGGGGCCTTCGTTCCGCTGCTTGTTCAGCTCGGCAACCTTCAGTGCCTGCTGGTGCTGCGGCGTTTTGGCGTTTCCTTGAAGTTCAATCCGTTGTCCCAGTTGCACATTCGTGAATGTTCCAATGTCCGTTCCATCAATCGTCAGCAGATACTTTCCAGCGGGGAGTCCCGCCACCTGAAGGGCTTCCCGTGAGCAACGGTGTCCCAGACTGGTGAGTCGCGTTCCCAGTTGGGCATCGGCCGGAAGCACCCAGGGAAGCGAACGGGCCGTCAACGTGAAGGAGACGGTCTCCGCGGTTCCGGCAACGTCCTGAACTTTCCCCTTGGGATCTTTTCCGGTCCAGTGTCCATCAGCCCCGCGAACAATCTGGGTGAGAGAAATGGGTCCTGCCAGACCGAGGTCATGAATCACGGCCACCGCCATGATGACATGGCCATCCGGACCGGGATGCACCGCATCGGGAATCAGCGTGAAGTCCGAATTCTTCTTGCGTTCCGCATAAGTGATCTGGTTCAGTGGACTGTACATGTCAACAAAGCCGAGTCCCCGAGCATAAGTTTCTTCCTGTAACCATCCTCCATAATAAGCGAGCACGGAATTATACAGGCGGGTCGACTCAATCCGCTTGGAGTCTTTTGATCTGAGCCGCAGAGCCCGCGTATCAAACATGGTGGGGGTCATCGGAATTGCGACTGCACCAATTTCCGCAATGCGGTCCAGTAACTTCGTCATGTCCTGTTGATACGTCTGAAACGTGGCCTCGTCATAGGAGCGGTACGTGCCATCGTTCATTCCCAGCAAAATGGTGACATACTTCGGCTGATAAGCTGCCACGTCCCGGTCGAAACGGTCCATCGCATCAAGAGCACGAGCGCCGCCGACGCCGGCGTTATGAATTTTCAATCGTTTATTGGGGAATCGCGTGTAGAAGAAATCTTCCACGTACTGCGTGTAGAGCCGCTGATGCGTAATGCTGTCCCCCAGCAGAACAATGCTGTCTCCATCCTTGAGTTCGAGTTGCCGGAGAGTGGCGGGGAATTGTTTCTGATCCGTTTCTGGTGCTGCCGGCTGAGCCTGGGCGAAGACCGCCTGGCCCATCAGCAACACACCTGCGAAGAACCCACAAAGTCGTTTCAGTTTCATCGGAGCATACCTTCTGGCTGGGGAAATTGAATCCGGTCCCGTTGAGCACTGATGCTACCTTGTTGATGAATGGCTGTCGCCTGTTCGATGCGATCGATTTTGCCAGCCACAAGTCCCTGAAGGCAGTTGTCCCGGCAGGGGCTCGCATCACAAGCGTTTTCCCCTGATAAAATCGGAAAGCCGTGTGGCGAAACGCAAGCAATGGGGAACGGATTCGCTTTCTTTCCGGCCTATTCCCGTTTCCGATCCGCAATCGCTTTGTCGATCCGCTCCAGTTGATTCTCGGACAATGTCACCTCCATGGCTCCCGCAGTCTCCCGGATCTGTTCAGGACGTTTTGCTCCACACAAGGCCGCGGTAATTCCCGGACGTTGAATTGTCCAGGCAATCACCAGCTGGGCCACCGTCAGCCCTCCTTCCCTGGCAAGCACTTTTAAGACATCCACGAAATCATGTGTCCGATTCCATTCTTCCCCCTGAAAGATGGGATACTTCTTGCGACCGTCGCGGGGATCCCATTGATGGTCCCGTTTCAAATGCCCCGCCAGAAACCCCTTCATCAGCGGCCAATACACAATTTCCGCAATCTGGTTCGTCCGGCACCAGGGGAGAGTGACCTCTTCAATCCCCCGTTGCAGCATATTGTACGGCGGCTGATCCGCTGCCAGTGGACAGACTTCCACAAACGACTGATACTCGTCCAGCGTCGTGAAATTGGAAACTCCCACGGCCCGGATTTTTCCCTGCTCAACCAACTTCAAAAGCGCGCCTGCCGATTCCGCAACGGGCACCTGGGGATCGGGAGCGTGAAGATAATAAAGATCGATGACATCCGTCTGAAGACGCTGCAATGAGACTTCACATTCTCGTTGAATCGTTTCCGGACGGGCATCCCGCACCTGTTTTCGATCTTCTCCCCAGTGCAGGCCGCATTTGGAAGCGATGACAATCTGATTCCGTTGCTTTCCCAGTGCCCGAGCGATCAGCCGTTCACTCTCTCCATCATAGCCATAGACATAAGCGGTATCGAAGAAGTTGATTCCCACATCGAATGCTGCCTGGAGCGTGGCCAGGCTGTGGGCTTCCGTGACATCAACGCTGCTGACTCCGGCAATCGGCCAGCACCCCATGGCAACCGGAGAGACGAACAGGTCGGTCGTTCCAATTTGACGCAGCATGGTTGCTCCCGGAGAGTCACGATTTCTTCAGGGGAGCAATCACCCGGCGGCAATCGGGCAAGCTCTCCAGAAAAATGCGGCCATAAGGTTTCGTGCGGATGCGCGGATCGAGAATGACGACCTGTCCGGAATCTGTGGCTGTTCGAATCAGCCGGCCAAACCCTTGCCGGAGTTTAATGGCCGCTTCCGGAACCTGATATTGCGTGAATGGATTTCCCCCCTGTTCGCGAATCCGTTCCACGCGGGCTTCCAGGAGTGGATGGTCCGGCACACTGAAGGGGAGCTTCGTGATGATCACATTTTTCAAAGCGTCTCCCGGAACGTCCACTCCCTGCCAGAACGATTCCGTTCCGAACAGGACGGCCTGGCCATCCTTGCGAAATCGCTCGATCAGCGTGCTCCGCTGCAATCCGGCCCCCTGGCACAACAAAAGCTGGTTTCGCTCCGCAAACCAGATGGTCAACTTGCGGGCGCAGCTTTGCAGCATCTTGTAACTGGTGAAAAGCACGAAGGCTCCTCCCGGAACGTCATCGAGATGTTGGCGAATCCGCTCGATCACCACCTGTTCGTATTCGCCGGGAGATTCTCCCGGATCGGGCATGGCATCGGGAAAGACGAGGGCTGCCTGCTTCTGGTAATCAAATGGCGAACCGAGCTTGAGTTCCCGGGATTTTGTCAGACCGATCCGATTGCGAAAGAAACTGAAATCCTTTTGTCCCACAGCCAGCGTGGCACTTGTCAGGATCACGCTGGGAACAGCTGAGAACAATTCATCCCGCAAAGTGGCTCCCACGTCGATGGGGGAAGACATCAACTTGGTGTTCTGCCGCTTCTGCCCGGATGTTTCAATCCAGTACACCGCATCTTCCTGGCGCTGCTTGAGCCAGATCGTGAGGGACGCCCCCAGCAAGTCGAGCCGATCCGCCGCGGAATGAAAGTCGAGCTTCTGCGTTTCGTTTTCCAGCTCGCCCGCATGAGTCCGAAGTATCAGCGACAGGTCATGCAGTTCCGAACTGACTGGATTAGGGATATTGAGTGGTTTTCGAGCACGTCCATTCTGCGCGGCCGATTTCTCCCGCCACTGGTCGAGTTCATCAAAGAGTTCATCCACAAGCAGCCGCAGCCGCATGACCAGTTCCTGGGCTTCCAGCAAGGAATGCTGGAGCAATAGCCCCTTATGAGTCCGGTCGTTATAGAGCTTGTTGAACAGGTACGTGAACTGGCCAGTCGAGACGGACATTCCCAGATGAGCGGCAGCGACATCTTCCAGCGTATGGGCTTCGTCGAAGATCGCAACCTGATAATCCGGCAGGACATTCGCCCCCTCACGCCGTAATGCCAGATCGGCGAAAAACAGGGCATGGTTGACGATCAGCACGTCGGCATTCCAGACCCGGCGGCGGGCACGATAATAAAAACAGTCCTTGAACGTGGGACATTTCTTCCCAAGACAATTCCCGTGCTCGCTGCGAACTTCATCCCAGACCGTGCCCAAAGGGGTGAATCCGAGATCGGACAGACTGCCGTCGTAGGTCTCGCTGGCCCAGTCAGAAATCTGTTTTAACTGGCGTTGTTCCTCGCTTTCGAACAGCGTTCTTCCCTTGTCGGACGCATTTTGCAGGCGGCGAAGGCTGATATAATTCCCCCGTCCTTTGACCAGCACCGCGGAAAATTCCACCGGCAGAATGGAATTCAGAAACGGAACGTCCCGGGAAATGAGCTGTTCCTGAAGACTGATGGTATGCGTGCTGATCACAATCCGAAATTTTTCATTATCATTCTGCTGCTGCCGTTCCGCTGCGGCCAGAATGCCGGGGACCAGATAAGCAAAACTCTTTCCGACGCCAGTCCCGGCCTCGACGACCAGATGGGATTGATCGGCAATGGCCTCCGCCACGGCAGAGGCCATCCGCACCTGTTCCGGTCGGGATTCATAGCGGGACAGGCGGCGCGCAATCAGTCCGTCCGGCTGGAACACCTCATCAGTTGTGGGAATCATGCCAGCGACCTGTGGACGCCAATGATACAGGTATCGTCCCGGGAGGCCATCGTTCCCATGAACTCCTCAACGTTCTCGACGATTGCTTCCACTGTCTCGCTGATCGTTCCCTGGCAGGTCGTCAGCAACTTCATCAGCCGGTCATTCCCGAAGATTTCCCGGTCTGGATTCATCGCCTCATTCACGCCGTCCGTATAGGCAATGATGGTGTCTCCCGGAGCAATCGGCACCGTCGCCGATTCAAAGGTCAGAACCGGTTCGACTCCCAGCGGCAGGCTGGCTGTCTCCCGGGCCAGAACTCGGACCTGCCCATCGGCACTTCGGCACAAGGGGGGAAGGTGTCCGGCATTGACAATGGTGATCGTGTGCTGCACCGGGTCCAGCAGCATCACCATGAACGTGATGAACCGGTGCCCCAGTCCGCTGGACGAGATTTCTTCGTTCAGTCCCGCAACCGCCTCTTCCAGCGTTTTCTTCGTCAAAAGCTGAAACCGCATGGAGGAATAGAGCCGGGCCATCAGCAGCGCGGCGGGCATCCCTTTCCCCGCCACGTCACCAATCGCCATGGCCACTCGCCCATCCGCCAGCGTCAGGTAGTCAAAGTAATCCCCTCCGACACTCAGCGCAGCTTCGTAGTAATCGTGAAATGTGTAATCCGCCAGCTTCGGACGGATTTTGGGCAGGAATCCCAGTTGAACCTGGGTGGCAAATTCCAGATCGCGTTCCAGTTCACGGCGATGAACATCTTCTTCATGCAACCGGGCATTTTCGATGGCCAGGCTGGCCTGTGTGGCCAGACTCGACAATAAATCCAGGTCTTCTTCGGAAAAGGCGCGGGCACTGTCCCGGGTCACGATCTGAATCACTCCCAGGCCGTCGTTCTCCTGGTTGACGATCGGAACACACATCATCGACGTGATCTGCATTTTGGAGAACGCTGTGCTCTTTTTAAAACGGGAATCATCCCGCACGTTCCGGCTGAGGATGGATTCCCGCGTCTGCAGAGCATGGCGGACAACAGTCATGCTCACCGCGACCGTTTCCGTTTCCGTCTCGCTCCGGGTCCGGCTGGCCTTTACCCGCAACCGGTTCGTCTCCGGATCCTTGAGAAGGACAAATCCCTGTTCCGCCTGCGGGAAAATATTGAACAGCGTCGTCAGCATCTTCGGCAGAACAGCATCGATCTCCAACTCCCGCCCCAGTGCCTGGGTGATCTCCAGAATGGCCTTCAACTTGACCCCGGGAGCAATACTGGACCGGTACACGCTGTCCGAGGGAAGACGATGGATCGACGTCGATCCGCTAAACTGGGGAACTTCGTCCGCGGGAATTTCAAAAAGCTGGCTCTGGTCAAGCACGCCGGACTTCATGGCGTCGATCGTGCCGGAATCAACCCGTGGAGGACGATTTTCCGGACGGATCGGCATTTTTGTCACCGAAGGAAACAACACAAAATTCAAGACCACATCGCACAGCCGAATCTGGTCTCCATCATGCAGTTCCGTGCGGCCGGAAATTTTCTGTTCATTGAGAAACGTGCCATTCCGACTTCGCAAATCTTCAATATAAAACGTTCCATGACTTTCCAGCACCTGTGCGTGCTGGCGGCTGACAACGCTGCTGTTCAAAACGACCTGGCAGTTTGGATGACGTCCCAGAATGGTACGTTCCGCGATCATCGGAAATTGTTTTCCAACAGCATCACCACTCAGAATTTGCAGAACAGCCAATGCACTTCTTCCCTTGAATTTGCGCCAGAGAGTCCAGTTTATCGGAGGGCGGTAAACAGGGCAATTCCCTTCTCTCCGGCCCAGACAGCGGGAATCCAGCTGAAGATGAAAAAACAATCCGTTTCTTTCCCCAATTGTAAAGAGATTTCACACCAAGTTTTTTAATGCCAATTCTAAAAAGCAGTTGTTTTCATGACGCCATGGAACAGTATCGACTGTTCCATTTGACTTCCCACTGGTCGTTCTCGACGATGCAGTCATCCGTATTCAGGCGAATCAATGTCGGAGAACTCGTCTGGAAGCGTTTGTGCCAGCCACTGAAGCCGTTTTTTCAGGAAGATCACCCATGCAATTCCGTTCCCGGATCAATTTCATTGCACAAGCCATTTGCATGATCATGTTGCTGGGCGGGCGCGGAATAACCGCCGATTCCACACCTCCCACACTCACTCCGACCCTTTCCAAGATCCAGACGCTTCCGACGATCGACATTTCGGGAGAAACCGGTCGGCAGGTGATCATTGCCCGCGGCACAAAAGACGTTTATCAGGGACATCCGCATACCTTGCTGATGCCGGATAAAAAAACCATCTTTGCCGTCTGGACATACGGACATGGCGGCTTCTGCGGACCACTTAAAAAGAGCGCTGATGGAGGACGAACCTGGAGCGAACTTCTGCCGGTTCCCGAAAACTGGTCCACCGTGAAGAACTGCCCCACGCTGCACCGGATTGTCGGCCCGGACGGGATTGCCCGAATTTTCGTCTTTGCTGGAAACGGCGCGATGTATCAATCGATGTCTCTGGATGGTGGAAAAACGTTCTCCCCCATGCAACTGAACGGGTTGAAGACAATCGTCGCCCCCATCAGCATCGAAGCCGTCGAAGAAGGCCGAAAATGGCTGATGTGGTATCACCGGGGCATCAGCGACTCGCTGACGGATGAACGGACCGACCGCACACAACGGTCAATCTGGCAGAGTGCTTCCGGCGACGGCGGGCTGACATGGGGTGATTCCCATTCCGTCTGTGAACTCCCCGGTGCTTATCCCTGCGAACCCGCAGTCATTCGCTCACCGGACGGAAAACAACTGCTGATGCTGATCCGGGAAAATACCCGCAAATTCAATTCATTATGGACCATCAGCAATGACGACGGGAAAACATGGGCTCCTCCCCGGGAACTGACCGCTTCGTTAACGGGCGACCGCCACCTTCCCCGCTATGCTCCCGATGGACGACTGGTTGTCGTCTTCCGGGATCTGGCGACTGGCCCGACATGGGGGCATTTCGTGGGCTGGGTAGGAACCTACAACGACATACTGGCGAGACGAGATGGCCAGTACCGCGTCAAACTTCTCCACCATGAAGGGCGCCCCCTGGATACCGGCTATCCCGGCCTGGAACTCCTGCCGGATGGAACTTTCGTGGCGACAACATATGTTCAGCTGAAGAAAGGCGAAAAGAACTCCGTGGTTTCGGCGAGATTCCAACTTCCAGAACTCGACCAGCGACAAAAGGGGAACGCAGCCACATCGAAAAAAGTTCCGTAACCCGAGTTCGACAAACAGTCTGTTCTGCTGGTTTTGAATTCAGGGGGGCGACATGCCCCCCGTCGGTCAGGCACCGCATGGCAATGAATGGCATGACTTCAAAAACAGCAGTCTGAATTGATCGGATGCCCCAGCCCTGTGGTAGCCTGAGCTTATCGAGGGTGGCCCAGGCAGACGCGGAAACCGTCGCGCGAATCGGAATAGGTCACGGACTGAATTCCCAGGCGGACGGCACAGCGGGCATTGCCGGGAACGTCGTAGAAGTTTCCCCCCTTGCAGACCGGTCTGGAAACAGTCCGTTTCTCCGCATCTTCATAATAAACATTTTCGTGCCCCCCTGTGGGATCAAAGTGGTCGATGACGAATTCCCAGACTCCCCCACACATATCCGCAAGCCCAAAACCATTTCGCCCCCGTTCTCCATAATGGTCGACAGGGGAAACCATGGCATAGCCGTCGCTCCACGGAAGTTTCGCTCCGGGCCAGACATAATCCTTGCCAGGAAGAAAATCGATGGCCGAAATATTCAATCGCCCCTGAGCATCTTCCAGATCATTTCCCCACCAGAAGTAGCTGCTCTCTTTTCGCCCGCCACGACAGGCATATTCCCATTCTGCTTCGGTAGGAAGCCGATAGACCAGATCCGCAGGGAGGGTACCTGCTTTCTGCTCTTTCGTTGTCAGCCAGTCACAGAACGCCTTCATGTCGTTATAGCTGACACATACCACTGGAAAATTCTCATTGGGCTCGGCTCCATGGTTGGGATCACGCCAGTTTTTGTCGTCTCTGTTGATCCAGGGATGCGGAGGACTTCCAGCATGGCTGATATTCGGTTTCCAGTTCTGATCGAAAACCATGGTTTTTCCGCCGGGTTGTTCCGCATCGCTGAGATAACCGGTCTCGTCCACGAATCTCCGGAACTGCCCCACGGTGATTTCCGTGCGGCCCATCCAAAAACCTTCGCGAACGTGAATGAGGCGCGGCTCCCCTTCATACCCCTCGCGCATACCGTTTCCAGAAGAGAAAAGTGCCCCTCCGTCCGGTCCTACAGCCCATTCCTTCTCAGCGACTGGGCTGCCCATCATGAATTCGCCAGGCGGAATGTAGACAATTTCCAGATCAACCTCAGAGCTCAGAGAGATCTGTTTTGCCGTCCCTTTCACCGGTTCCTCGGCGGAAAATGATGTTGTCACAATTCCGGACATCACAACCAGCAATGCCGGAACAGCTTTCATGTGGCGGAAGGCATTCGAGAGACTCATGAGTGACTCCTGCATTGAAGAAACCCGGCAAATGGAGACCATGTGCGTGCATTTCCAGACGATCGACAGTTGGATCAGCGACAAAAGTAGAATACAACCACATCGGAAAAGTCCCCTAATCCAAGTTTGACAAACAATCTGTTCTGCTTGTTTTGAATTCAGGGGGCGACGTGAAGAAACCTCGCCAGCCATGCATCGCAGGACGATGAACGGTACGATTTCAAAAACTGGAGCCAGACTTGATCAGAGTGTCCCGGCCTCGTGGCTGGGGGGGGGAGCCCGGTGTAACGTGAAGCCCGCAGTCGTTGAATGACACCCATTGTTCGTCATGGCTGTGCCTGAGCGACCCGCATTTGTTCATTCACCAGATCAGCTTGTTTTCGCAGCCATGCCATCAGGTTTCACTTTTATCTCTTCCAGTTGAAGCGATATGTTTCCTGGTGCTGAGGATGGGACTGATCCAGGGCACAAATCTGGAATTCCATCCCCTCCCGGTTGAGGCGGGCCAGTGTCCATCCCAAGAGGGCGGTGGGAGCGAAGGAATAGGCAATGGCGGGGAGATTCACGAGATGAAGGCCATCTTCTTCCTTGCAGGACCAGCGATGGCTGTGTCCAAAGACATATCCCCGGACATGGGGACGGGCATGTAGAATTTTCAGAAACTCCGCTGTGTCCAGAATCCCTCCCGCTGGTTTCCCTTCAGGGGGAGGATCGGTTTGCAGCGTGTGATGTGCCACAACCACGGCCGGTTTTTCCGTGCGGGAATCCAGGGCCTGAGCCAGCCATGCCCGCTGGGCTTCGCCGAGTTCGCCCGTCACCACATTCACCTGTTTCATCGTGTCGAGCAGGAACAGGTTGGCAAAGGGTGTCTCAAGGATGCTGATATGTTTTGATTCCACCGGAGGCTGGGCAGCCTGCTGATCTTTCAAAACTTCAAAAAATGCTCCCCGTTCATCATGATTTCCCATGGTCATATGAATGGAATGATCGGCGTCGATCAGCGGCTGAAGGCATTTGACAAACTGTGCATAGTCTGCGGGAACTCCATGCTGGAAAGCACAATCTCCATTCACGATGACCGCTTGCGGACGGGTCGATAACCGTCCGACTTCGCCAACGACCTGCTTCAGATTTGCCGTCATATTCATTTGCCGGGCAATAAGATCCGGATCGGCAGCGATATGCGTATCAGAGAGGAGGGCCAGCGAACAGGAGTCCGCCATCGGCGCTGCCATGCCGACACGCATTACCGAAATTCCCGCCAGGGTCGCGGCTGTTCGGGACAAAAATGCGCGTCGATTCATCGGGGTCAAATGGAGCGGCATAAGACTTTCCTAAATGAGATCTCCGGACGACTGAACAGAATCGCCGGAACATCGGGACACACAACAAAAACAGTTGATACGTGTGCATTATTCCTTAAAAAAGAGGGAAAGGCAACCATGCCCTTTCAGGCGGTCCAGGAACGCGCATCAGAACCGCGACAATCCGGAATCGGGAGACCGTATGAAATTTTTCCGGGGCAGGAACGACAATAAGAGAGCGTCACCGCCCCCAACGATTGCCGCAGCCATACGATTGAAGATCCTGCGGCGGTCAGAATAATCCGTATCAGAGTTCAAGCAGGTTGCTCTGGCCTGAGCCCATACTCATACGACGCGGGGACTTGATGGAGAGGGTTCCCGCATGGCGGAACGCGGCCCAGATAACATGGACTGCTCTACCTGGAAACGAGCCTTTTGTTCTCCGTTGCGGACGCACCTTCCCGTTGCGGAAAATGCCGGCGATATAACAGAAGTTCCCACCAAGAGGCGAAGCGAAGATTGTGATCATCCTGGCGAATGACACGAGTTTTACCACGGCGGGTCCGCAATTGCACCTGGCCATCTTCCAGCAGATTATCAACAATCCAGAATTTATCGACCTGGTATTTATATTCATCGCCGTTGGGGGAGGGAGCGATCCCTTTCGCGCGTGGTCCCGGGCACTGGCTGTGCTTTGTCATCCGATAAATCACCAGATCACCAGGTTTAAAGACAGATTTCCCACGCATTCCGATCCACTCCATCCTTTCCGCAAGGATCACTCTGTTCTCCGGCGAACATCGCGATCCATCCTGGTGAGTTTTCTCCTGTGATTCAGGATGGACGCTCCAGGAGTTTGGCTTCAACGTCATAAAAGATTTCCCGGGAAGGGACAAGGTCAACTTTCTTTCCGCTTTCCGGAGTTCTGTATTTTATGCGATTCAGAGTCCCAATCGAGGCTTCATTTTCAAAAAACCTGTTTTTCATCCGTATCCGTTGGACAGACCCGAGAGCGATTTTCGGAATTTGATTTTCTCCAGCCAGAAAGCTCTTTCCAAACCGCTGGCGCGCGATATGAACGAGGAAGCGTGCTGGCTTTGCACAAAAGATCCGCAAGGAGAATCCGTTGTGCGAACAATTCCCACTCTCTTCTGGTCCGCTGAGCGAACCCTCATCCATTTTTGTGAAAAGCTCGTTGGGCTTCTCATGAACATCATTTTCAAAGGAGTTCTCCCATGACTGATTCCAGTGCCCAGGCATTAACAGCCAAGAAATGCGTCGCTTGTGAAGGGGGCGTCCCCCCGGTCTCCCGATCGGATGCGGAGTCGCTGCTCAGAGAGCTGCCCGGGTGGATCCTCTCCAGCAAGGCCGATTCCATCGAGAAAAAATGGACGGTCAAGGACTTTGTGGCGGGAATGGAATTTCTAAACCGGGTTGCTGATCTCGCTGAGCAGGAACAGCATCATCCGGATGTTCATCTCACCGGCTACCGGCATGTCTCCATTCAGTTGTCCACTCACGCCATTGGGGGCCTGTCGGAAAACGATTTCATACTGGCTGCGAAAATCAATCAGTTGGCCGTGGCGGCTCAAAAGAAGTGAAAAACAGGTTGTTGAGCGATCAGAATGGCCGCTGCAAGCTCCTTGATATTTCGATTTCGCCGGAAATTTTTCCGAATTGTGCGATTGGCATTCCACTTGCCGGTTCTTCATTGAAAGAGGAACCTTTGGGGCTCTGTTTATCGTAAGAGGAGAACAGACATGGGAAGTTTACTGTCCTGGGCCATTCTGGCCCTGATTATTTCGCTCATCGCGGGCGCATTGGGATTTACCGGCATTGCCGCGGGAGCGGCTGTCGTGGCGAAATTTATCTTCGGACTGTTCCTGTTCATTGCCGTGACGCTCTTCGTGCTGATCATGCTGGGAATTGGTGCCGCCAGTTCTCTGTAATGCCCCAGAACCACGAAAACGTGAAGCAAAGAGCAGAACCGCCTGCGTCGCATTACATTGGAGGCGGAAACCGGTATTCAAGCGTCTCCCCGGGATCGAAATCCGGCTTGACGGGGTCGGAATGGGGCGGAACGGAAAAGGAGGAGGAGTCGAGCCGGGCATCGACATAGGCCCCCGGACGGGCATAGATGATTCCGGTATCGACCTGAGTAAAGCCGGCTGCAAGAATGGCCCCCACAGCATCCTGAAAATCTTCCGGGATATGAATTTCCGCCCGGGTAATCATTTCTGTCCGCAAACGCCGAATCGCTTCGACGATCAGGGTTTGACCGAATCCCTGGCCCCGAAAGGCTTCGTCGACCCAGACATCCACCAGGCCGATGGCGCGCTCGTTCCAGGAACGAATATAATGATCGAGCCCGATCACAGTGACAGAAGCAATGGATTTTCCGGACTTCTTTTCCATCAGTTGAAACCGCATGGACTCCATGCTTCCAAAGCGGCAGAACCACCACCAGCTGGGATGTTCGGGTTGGTCCGTGACGACCAGTTCCGTCTGACGGCGAAGGGCCATCAGGCGGAAATTCATAGGATCTTTTCGATCGGTAAGATCCCGCTGAAAGACTGGAACCCGCAACACGGGGAGGTATCCCAGAGACCGGAAAAAAGGATCGGCAGAGCGGTCCGATTCCATAAATCCACTGGGGCGGGCACCGCCATAGATCCCCAGATAAAAGGGGTCTTTGAAACGGGACTGTCCCGCCTGAATGGCGGTGGAGCCAGACTGTTTCAGATAGTCTTCCGCCCGCTGAACCAGTTCCCGACCGACTCCCATTTTCTGTATCTCGGGATGAACAAGGACGCAACACAGGACCCCCTGTGAATAATCCAGGGAACTGAGATCCGGGGAAAAGGCAAACCCGGCGTGAATAAACCCTTTGAGGACTCCGTCCTGCTCCGCCACAATCAATCCGGCCGGATCGAAATAGGGAAGCCCAAAAACCGAGACTTCCAGCGCGAGGCTGGAGTCAGGATAGGCAAAGGCGCGCCCGGGGCGTGCCTGCCGAAACAGCTCAAGCAGCTGCGGTGGATCGCTATTCCGGAAAGATCGGAAGCGGATCAAGGGGACGATTCTTTATGCGCGCCAGCCCGCCGGCGGAAGGATCAACTTCGCCGACGAGGCCCGCAGGGGAAAGTGGCCAGAAAAATGATTGATACAGGAACTCTTCGAAACACTCTCCTCAGCGATGACTCTGGGGAGAAAGGGCTCGGTTTCAGGATTTCTTCCGCTCAATGGCTTTGGTGACAGCCGCCGCCACGGCATCCGCCGTCAGACCGTACTTATCCAGCAAGCCCTGCGGATCACCGCTTTCGGCGTACTGGTCGCCCACGTTCACGAATTCCAGGGGAACCGGATGCGTCTGTCCGACTGCCTGGGCGACAACGGAACCCAGCCCACCGTGATTCAGATGTTCTTCCGCAATGACGATGGCGCCGGTTTCCCGGGCCGCTTTGGCGATGGCGTCGACATCCAGCGGCTTGATGGTGTGCATGTCCAGTACGCGGACGCTGAGCCCTTTGTCGCTGAGTTTTTTGGCAGCGTCGAGTGCTCCCGCAACCATGAGTCCGTTGGCAATAATGGTGGCATCCGTTCCGGCGTTCACTTCAATTGCTTTGCCCAGTTCGAATTTGATGCCATTGGGATAGATCGTGGCGACTTTGCCGCGTCCCACCCGTAAATAAGCCGGTCCATTATGGGCCAGAACTGCATGAGTGGCGGCGGTGGTGCAGGTGGCGTCCGAGGGAACCACAACAATCAGCCCCGGCAGGGAACAGGCCAGAGAAACATCTTCAATCCCCATCTGTGACGGGCCGTCTTCCCCGATGGAAATTCCAGCATGGGTTCCCACGAGTTTGACGTTTGTCTGGGGGAAAGCGACCGACATCCGGATCTGATCGAAGGCATTATCCATCAGAAAGCAGGCAAAGCTGGCGACCACCGGAATCTTTCCGGAAGCAGCCAGTCCCCCGGCCACGCTGACCAGATTGCTTTCCGCGATACCGACATTAAAAGCGCGATCCGGATGGGCGAGTGCAAAAACTTCGGTCCGGGTCGAATTCCCGACATCACCGTCAACCGTGACCACGGCCTGGTTCTTCGCACCAAATTCCTTCAGCGCTTCTCCAAAGGCATCACGCGTGGCCGGCCCCATCTTCAAACCTGAGTATTCACCGAGATACATAATCTATTTGTCCTGTCTGGTCTCAAAACAAGGGTGTCCACGGAAGGAACGCCCCCGGATGTGGTTCGGAAATCGGTACGAAATTCCAGGAAGCGGCATCGAAAGCGGACGCGAATTCCCGGAGCGAAAGTCAGCTGAGCAGTGCCAGTGCTTTCTCTTCCAGAGCCTTGGGGATCGGTTTTCCGTGATAGTTCATGTCCCCTTCTTCCTTCAGCAGCGGAAGAATACCGAATCCTTTCTGAGTCTGGGAGATGATACATTTCGGCCGATCGGTGATTGTGGCTGCTTTTTTCAAGGCCGCGACAACTTCCGCCATGTCATTTCCGTGAATGGTCTGCGTATGCCAGCCAAAGGCTTCCAGTTTCGGCTGAAATTCCCGTAGATCGAGTACGTCCTTCGTGGCCCCGGTCTGTTGAAACCCATTCTGATCGATGATCGCGGTGAGGTTGCCGAGCTTGTATTTTTCCGCGGAAGCAATCGCTTCCCAGACCTGCCCTTCGTCCATTTCGCCGTCACCCATCATGACGAAAACGTGGAAATTCAGCTTATCCAGCCGGGATGCCAGCGCATGGCCCACACCCAGGGAGAGTCCCTGCCCCAGCGAACCGGTACTTGCTTCAATTCCTTTCAAACGGCGAACATTGGGATGCCCTTCATAAGGACTTCCCAGTTTGCGGAGAGTCAGAGTTTCTTCAATGGGGAAGTATCCGGAACGTGCCATGGCGGCATAGAGCACCGGGCAGGCGTGACCTTTGCTGAGAATGAAACGGTCCCGACCGGGATCCTTGGGATTTTTGGGATCAAATTTCATGAACCCGCCAAAGTACAGCGCTGTCACCACATCGGCTGCGGAAAGGCTGCTGGTGGGGTGTCCACTGGCGGCTGCGGTGGTCATCTTGATGATGTCCCGACGAATGACCAGGGCCTGCTCTTTCAGCTGTTCGACACTCATTTCAGCCACGTTTGATCCTTTGACAAATAAATTTTTCTGCACGATATCAGCATCAGCATCACGCCCGCGGGGTCACCCATCGGGTGCGGATTCAATCTTTCCGCGTTCCGAAATGCGGAGCGATCCGGTTCGACTTCACCCGGAAACGGGGAGCAATACGATCGCTGACCGTCTGCGGTGTCGAAATTCTGCTGGCGGGAGTATGCTACAAGGGGACTTCGGGTGTCGCAACCATTTCCCGGACTTCACCCATTTGGAGAAAAACGAGATTTTCGACGTTTCTCGCCCTCTCTTCCGGGACTCCTGGGCGCCCTGGAACAAAATGGAACTCATCAGGAACGGATGTTGATCTCGCCACCAACGATTACCGAAGCCGATTTGCTGGCCTATCTCGATGAAACGCTGGCTGTGGAACGGTCCGTCCTGGTGGAACAGCAATTGCGTGAACAACCCGCATTGCGGGACGATCTGGCCCGGCTGACCGCGGGCCGAGACCAGGGGGGACACACGCCAGGAGAAATCTGGATGCGTGAGCGGCTCAGTTGCCTCTCTCGAGAACAGCTGGAAAATTACCTGCGAGGAGCCACTTCCCCTGAATGGACGGATTATATTGAATTTCATCTTCAGCAAATTGCCTGCCGATATTGCCTGGCCAATCTTGCGGATCTGAAACGAATCGGACAGCCTGCTCCAGACCGGCAGCAGCAGCGCCGCTATTTCGAATCATCCGCTGGAATGCTGCGGCCAAGATCAAAACAATAACATCACGATGTTCTCCCTTCAGATTTCTTTCCCGTGCCACTGACCTCCAGCATCCCATTCCATGATTTTCGTGCTCGATAATTACGATTCCTTTACCTACAACCTCGTCCAGCGGTTCGGAGAAATCGATCCTGGGCTGCAAATTGTGGTGAAGCGGAACGATCAAACCTCTTTGGAAGAGATTGAATCGCTGCAACCAGAGCGAATTCTGATTTCTCCAGGCCCCTGCACTCCCTCCGAAGCAGGGCTTTCCAAAGCGGTGATTGCCCATTTCGGCCCTAGAATCCCGCTTCTGGGAGTTTGTCTGGGACATCAGTCGATTGGGGAGGTCTTTGGAGGGAAAGTCATCCGGGCTCCCCGGCTGATGCATGGAAAAACCTCGTTGATTTATCACGATCACCAGGGCGTTTTTCAGGGGCTGGCAGACCCGATGATCTGCACCCGGTATCACAGCCTGGTGGTCCCGGAAGAAACATTGCCAGCGGAACTGGTGGCATGCGCCTGGACGCGGGATCCGGACCATCCACCGGAACTGATGGGGATCCGGCATCGCGAGTATCCGGTCCATGGGGTGCAGTTTCATCCGGAAAGTTTTCTCTCCGAATGGGGAACGGATTTGCTGCGAAATTTTTTACGTCTGTAAAGCGGATCCCCTGTCCCGTTCATGTTTCATTTCGCGGGGACCAGCCGATCAAAACTTCTCTTCGCCTGCTTACCTTTGTTCATCATGGCTGCATACGAGTCCATTCCGGAACTTCGAGAACTGCAATCCGGGCAATCATTGATCCGCGTTCCGCCGGAATTGAATGTTCCCTTTACTCGCCGGGTTCAGGCACTGGTCGATACGGAAGAGTTTCAACGGCTGGCCCAGATCAGCCAACTCGGACTGGTCTCAAAAGTCTATCCGGGAGCCCAGCACACACGGTTTGAACACGCCCTGGGCGTGTACCACAATGCCCTCCGCTATCTGCAACAGTTGCTTTGTACTCCCCGTTTCCAGCAACAGATCGATCCACATTCCGCGGAACTGTTGATTGTGGCATCCCTGCTGCACGATCTGGGGCACTGGCCATTTTGCCACCCGATCGAAGACCTGGGACTGGAAGGGCTTCCGGCCCATGAAGCCTATGCGGCCCGCTATCTCGCTGAGGGAACGGAACTGGCTGACGTCCTTCGCCGGGAATGGAATCTGAATCCCGGGGAAGTACTGGATGTTCTCGCTCCCAAGACATGCACCCCGCGAATGAAGCTCCTCCGTTCCATCCTGTCCGGTCCGATTGATGTGGACAAGATGGACTATCTGGACCGGGACAGCCTGCATTGCGGAGTCCCATATGGCCGGAATTTTGACCGCCAACGGCTCATACAATCTCTGGTTTTGAACGAAGCCGGCGACGGGCTGGCCATCACCGTCAAGGGAAAAACGGCCGCGGAACTGATGGTCTTTGCCCGTTATGTCATGTTCAGCGAAGTGTACTGGCATCACGCGGTGCGGGCCGCGACCAGCATGTTTGCCCGCAGTTTTTTCGAACTCCATTCCCGGCTCGATCTGCACACGCTGTTCAGCTGCACCGATGCGGAAATGATGGCCCGGTTGCGGACCGCGGGAACCGATACGCCCTGCCAGAAGCTGCTGGACGGAATCTTCGGTTCAAAACGAACGCTCTACAAACAGATGGCGGAATATAGCCACGACCAGTCGCTGACAACATATCAGGCGGTCGCGGGTCGGCCTTATGCGGATGTCGTACGGATTTCGAATCGACTCGTGGAGATTGTGAATTCCCGCCATGGACTTTCGCTTTCCCCGACGGATCTCCTGATCGATGCTCCTCCCCCCCATCGGGAAGTCGAGTTCGCCATTGACGTCTATTTTCCGAAGCAGGATCGGTATTGCCCGCTACGGCAGGTATCTCCGGTTGTGGAAGCGCTGGCGACCACGCAATTTGATGATTGGGTGAAGCGAGTCCGCATCTTCATCGCTCCCGGCGAGGCGTCCAGGACTGCGGCAGTGGACTGGGAAGCGGCCATTGGTCTGGCGGCGGAAGCCCCTCGGGCCTGAAGCGGATTGGAACGGATCTGCTTCGACATTCCCCGGAAGAAAACGTTCACGCGGTTTCTTCTTCCGGGGACCAGGGGTCGATCGGCTCGATGGGGGGTGGAAGTTCTGTCGTTGCGAACGAATCGAATTCCCGTTGATTCTCCACCGGTGGAATTTCCCGGACGACGAGACGGTTCCCGCGGACTTCCACCACTTCCACGGGAGTTCCCGCTTCAATGAGCAACCCGTCGCTGGAGGCATGAAACCGTTCTCCGTTGACCAGGACCATGCCGCCGGGAGTCATCAGGTTCAACGCTTCTCCCTGATGGCCGATCAGTTTTTCCAGACGGGCCTGTTCTTCCAGGTAGGGAGTGACTTCTTCCGTGGTGGGAGCGGGCATCAGGACCCGGTTTCCCAGCGGCGTTTTCAAGATGAATTGAAATCCGCCGATAACGGTCGATGGAATGAGCACCACAATTGCCGCGACATAGGACCACCAGTACAAAGGAGCGGTTTCATACCAGGAACGATAAGCATAGAAACCGGAAACGAGGAAACAGAACGCACACATCAGGGCGATTGCTCCTCCCGAAGGGACAAAGAGTTCCGCAAAAATCAAAATGATTCCTGCCAGCAGAAAGACCAGGACGAGAAATTGCGGATCCATAAAAATGGCAGCGATCAATCAGGAATTCAGAGACGACAACTCATCAGACTTCTTCGCCACCCTTCCTCGAACGATTCCCGGAAGTTCGCTCGACGTGAAGCGTCTCTTCCCGGCCTGAACAGGACATGAGTGCTATCTGGATGGCTCCCCGGGATTGACGGAAAAACACTCCGCCCGTCACCGAAGAAACCAACGTCTCATTTTACCGGCCAGGGTCCGGGCAACAATCCCTCGATGGAAGAATCCTTCCGCGATTCTGTGACACGACAACCTGGTTGTTGGCGTCGCAGGAATCGATGAACATCCCCCGCGTCCCGGACCTTCATCACTCTGCCCTTCCAACCTGCCCCCATCAAAAATCAACCAGAAACACAGCCCGCCACATAACCCCGTGAGACATTCGGGCTCAATTCCCCGCCCCATCCGGAAAACTTGTGTATAAATGACAGCTTGACCACACCCTATGGACTTAAAGAACGCCCGCAACTCAGAAAAGGGAACGCACAGCAAGCGTCGAGGGGGTAATTTTGAAACGCCGAGAGTGCCGAGGACGCTGAGAGGAAAGACTGAGTAAGAGCAAGGATTCTGACGAGAGATGAGTGGGAACCGGCCAGGGGGTGCAGGCCATGCATCACATGACCTACGAAAACTGCCGTGGCCGTCCCCTGAAGCTCGCTGTGTGAGAAACCGGGCGATGAAATTATTCCGGCATCGTTTCGCAACTTCTTTGTCTTATTGTTGTCTTACCACGACCGTCTCGCCAGGCTGACCCAACTTGAAATCAATTCCATTCCGACCTGCATGAACCTCGGTCTGGAGTTTTCCGCGTCCCCGATATTCGACGGGAACCCGTTCCGGCTGCGGCCCTCCCGGTTCGTCTTCGGGAATCGCTGTTGATAAGTAGACTTCATGTTCGCCGACGGCACATCCTGGTTCATTTTCGAAATAGTGGAGCGTATATCGCCCAGCCTCGTCGGTGCGATCCGTGGATTGTCGCCCTCCCGCGGAGGGTCGAAAGATCACAGCCACACCGGGCATCGGCTCTCCGTTGAGAGTGACCACGCCGGAGACTTTTCCCATTGGGGGACGATCAGCTCGATGGCAGCCGAAAGTTGTCCCCAGAATGACTCCGCAGGCCCCGATTCGGCAAAGAACATCTTGGAATTTCATGTTTCTGATCAACGAGTGCTTTATCAAGTTGAAAAATTGGGGCAGGTCTTAACGTAAAGTCCGACAACGGACGTTTTACGATGGCGCCCCCTAAAACCAAGCCCTGACAGGGCACTTGGAGGTATTGTCATTCAGAATTGCCCGGTCACGCGCCCGTCCTGGACAGCAATCAGGTATTCAAACAGGCTGTCGACAGTATCAATGGTCCGATCGTATGAGCCGCAGTTGGGATCGTTATCGGAACAAACTCCTCGGAAGTGGTCGATGTTTTCTGAGAGAAACCGGACAGATCCGTCCGCCATCCCCACCTGCACCCCGCCGGTATGCCAACTGGTCAAAGTATCAGCCGAACGGGTTCCCGCATTGATTCCCTGTTGCGGGCCGAACAGACAAGACCGGGCCGCACGGGATTCGTCGTTGGATCGTACACCGCCGACCCAGGTTCCAGCCCAGACCGGAGTGGGAATGTCCTTCAGCGTCCAGCCCCGCTCCCCCGTGATGATTGTATTTGACGTTCCATCCGTGATATCCCGAATTCGGGTCCGGGAGTTGATCCAGAAAATCCCCGCTTGTGGAAGCGACAAATCCGTAGAATAGGCGCCATTGTACCCCGGAGGAAGACAACTTCTCATCGACCCAACATAGTTCGTCAAGGCAGCATCCGTGATCAGACCGATGATGGGATCATAAGCCTTGCCGTTCGTCACGACATCGCGCGTATACCGGGCGGGGCCGATATCAGACGGACAACGAAACATGGGGATCGTCGTTCCAATCAGCGGCAGCCGCGCGTCCGTGGGATTATTCTCCCCGCAAGGCGGCTGGCCATCTCCCACTCTCAACTTCTCGTAAAGTGGCGCTTGATCCACAAATGGCAAGATCATCGACAACCAACTCCAGGATAGTCCATCAATGCCGGCCCCCCGCGCCCGAGCCACCAGTCCAGGCGGAAAGCAGCCGTGTGTGCTGTGGTAGTTATGCAGGGCCAGCCCAAGTTGCTTGAGATTGTTCTTGCACTGACTGCGACGGGCCGCCTCCCGAGCCTGCTGAACCGCCGGCAAGAGCAACGAAATCAGAATCGCAATAATTGCAATCACCACAAGTAATTCAATCAACGTGAATGCAGGATATTTCGCAGGCTTGCAGCGAACGGAAACAGTCCGAGTCGGCATGTAAATCACTCCAGTTGAAATGGCCCGAGGAAATCCCGGAGCGCACAGATCTGTCAGATCTTGAGGCTGCTGAAAATCTCTATCAAAACGTACAACAAACTTGCCCGCGGAATCAAAATCTCCCTTGTCTGGGGGAGGTTTTGTTCGCGGCTGCTAAAAATGTCCATCATCTCCCAAAGGGAGCGGCGAAGCGTCTATTCCTTGCCTTTGGGGAATGAACCTCGTACTTTAAAAGATCAACAAGCGTTGGTGATCCCTCTATAAGTTGGATACACCAGCCAGCCTGGAGGATCCACAGATTTTCTGAGAAAAAAGAAGCGGGCATCCAACCCCTGTTGCCAGGAGGACTGAATGGAAACATCCGATTCCGTCCCTCATTCATGTGCGGAAGGGCAGTCGCACGAAGAAATTGATGCCACGGAATACGCCGCACTTTTTGCGGGATGCCGTGAGCGATTATGGAATCTGTTGCGTTTTCACCTGAGTTCGCAAATGGGAGCCCGCATCGATCCGGATGATGTTCTACAAGAGGTCTACATCGCTGCCTGGCAGCGGTTTCCTGCATACTGTCCAACCGCATTTCCATCGTTCTTTCTCTGGATTCGCATTGTGGCGCTCCAGACACTCCAAAATATGCGCCGTTTCCATTACGCACAGAAGCGGACGGTGGTCCGCGAGCGACCTATCGATTTTTGGAGTCAAGCCGCGCACATGAATGAAGAGTTCATGGCATCCATCACCAGCCCCAGTCAGCAGGCCATGCGAAATGAGATGTTCGCGAAAGTCAGTCAGGCAATCGAATCCCTGAGCCCGAATGATCGGGAAGTGATTACATTACGCCACTTCGAAGAGTTGACGAATATCGAGATGGCCTCCCTGCTGAATCTGAGTGAGCAAGCTGTCAGTCTCCGATATATTCGAGCCATCGACCGTCTGAGACACAGGATTGCCGAAATCCGAAATGAACTGCCGACTTCCGCAGAGTAAATTGCGCCAACAACTCCCCTGGACGGCCTCCAGCCATCAGCGACAACGAACGATCGATAATGGAAAAGGATAGTGAACTCGAAGAAGAGCCGATGCCGAAGCTATTCGAACTGGCAGAGGAGTTCGTTGATCTCGCACGGCGCGGAGCCTGTCCCGATCTTGAGCAATTTGCGGATAAGCACACCGATCTTCGGCGGGAAATTCTGGAACTTTTCCCGACACTGCTGGCACTGGAAGAGATGAAACTGGCTGCTTGCCGACCATCGGACGGCCGGATCACGCTGGGAGTAAGCCAAGTCCATTGTCTGGGCGATTTTCAGATCATCAGAGAAATCGGCCGTGGTGGAATGGGGATCGTCTTTGAAGCAATACAGGTTTCTCTGGGACGCCATGTCGCTGTCAAAATGCTTCCGCGAAGACTGGTCAGCGATGCGGATATTTCCCGGTTTGAGCAAGAATCCAGAATGGCTGCCCGGTTGCATCACACCAATATCGTTCCGGTATATGGATCCGGTTGCCACGATGGGTTTTATTACTTTGCGATGCAGTTAATCGATGGCCAGAGTCTCGATCAGTTGTTGAAGCAGAATCGGCTTCCACGTTTCACCCAGCCGGACGATTTTGCCCGTTGGGTGGCACGATTGGGAATTCAAATCGCCTCAGCTCTGGACCATGCCCATCTGCTGCATATTATCCATCGGGATATCAAACTGTCCAATTTGATCATTGACAGCCACGGAACGGCCTGGATGACCGATTTTGGATTGGCACATCTCGCCATTCCCGGGACACCGGCCCTGAATCCGGCGGGCGGAACCGTAAAATATCTCGCACCAGAGCAATTGCACGGATATTGTGATGAGCGAAGTGATATTTACAGCTTGGGGATCACATTAAAAAAACTTCTTGATGAAGGCCTGATTCCCTCCACTGTCCAAGCGGGATCAGAGGGCGCTTCCACGATGAAGGTCCGATGGAAACGCAGCAGCGGACTTGTCGACGAATTGCAAGAGATTCTCGCCAAGGCCGCCGCCACGTCTGCGGATGATCGTTATCACCGGGCAGGAGAGCTTGCTGAAGACTTGCAGCGTTTTGTTGAGAACCGACCGGTTCTGGCCTGCCGTGAGACGCAGCGACGCCGCTTCCGAAAATGGATTCGCCGAAATCCCGCGCTGGCTGCCGCATGTCTGCTGCTGTGCGGAATGATCTCCAGCACCATCCTGATTCTGGTGATCAGCTATGTCAGTATTTCACATTTGAACGCCCATCTGGAAAATCAGAACCGGCGCCTGGCCGGAACATTTTTCGCATTCGACGCTCTGCTTTACTCTTCTTCCTGGGCTGACGGGCAGAACTTTGGTCCCAGATCCCTGTGGATCGATCAACTGGAAAACGAAGAGCTCCCTAACCTGAACGTTCCAGATGCAGGAAGTTCATCGACCGACTCCACAACCCGCCTGAACCAGGTCCTGCCGCATTTGACGACTGTCGAACAGGCCATCATCGATGATCCGGACAAGGCTTTGATGGTGATTCAAATGCGCCAGCGTGTCGGCAGATGGCTTCGCTTTGCAGGACATCTGGACGAGGCGGAACGTGCCTTTTCCTACGCAAAGGAAGTCAATCTGCAGGGATCTTTCAGCGAAAAAGATCACCAGGGCAGTCTTGTGGATTCTGATCTGATCCAAAAAATTCGCGTCGATAATGATCTGGCGATTGTTTACGATTTTCAATTCCGGTTCACGCAGGCCCGGCACCTGCGTGAGCAGTCCCTGAGGCGTTTTGAACAGATTGGTCGTGTTTCGAGATCCGCAAACATTGTCTACGACATGGCTCTTGCCACTTATGGTCTGGCGAAGCAACAAAAAGTGCTGGAACCGATACATCTCTTCCGTACCTGCCTGATGGACGGGACTCCCTCGCAACGGTTGCTGGCACACGCATCCATGGAGAAAGTGAAGTTCCAGCAACTCGACCGTGCCATTGAATTAGCGCGTCAGTCCGTTCAACTGGATGACCGGAAAGTCTCCCGGTCGCTTCTACTCGCGGAGTCTCTTTTTGAACGTGCAGCTTCTCCTCTGGCCCCCCCGCTGCATCTCTCAAGAGACATTGATGAAGCACTGGGGCTACTGCATCGATTACGGGAGCAATTCGCGGAAAATCTGACAATTCGGTCCGCCTGCATTCGAATTCTGGCACATTGCCCGATGACGCTCAACGAAAAATCAACAGAGGCAACCCGCTGGATGATGACGCAACTTCAGGAGGCATCCAATCTGGCCGAAGAAACATTGCGCTTTCATCCGGAAATGACGGAACTGCTGGGCGACCAGGCCATCGCGCAATATAAAATTGGCCTGCTCATGCACAGTGAACAAAATCCGGTTGGCGCACTTCCCCACCTCGAACATTCCGTGGCCATTTTGACCGGCTTAACCGGACAACTCCCCCAGGATGTCCGATATCGTGTCTGGTGTGCGTTGGGCCAGACTTCCCTGGCCCTCAATCTCAAACAACTGGGACGTCACGAACAATCATTGAATGCTTATTCCGAGGCGCTAAAACAGTTCGAAAAAATCAATGCGGACATCAAAACGAACAGCTCCGTGCAAGATGCTGAAGAAATGATACGGCGATGCGGTGACCAATGGACCATCCCCAAGATCGGAGACAGGCTCGATTGAATTCAGTGACGTAGGTCAGGCAGTTCGTAGCGTGCAGTCGAGGCCGGAAGAAGAGCGCTGCTGCAAGTCAGACGTTCTGCCGGAATGCGGTTTCATCTGGAATCAGAACGGCCGCTGACCCACCGCAAGCAAGGATGAAGGGTGAAATGTAGGGTGTGGTCGAGGCCCGGACGGAGAGGGTTGCTGCAGGTCAGACGTTTTGTCGGAACGCAGCCTCGCCTGGAAATCCACCGGGCCGCTGACCCACCGAACGGGGACGCTTGCCTTCCGGTGGACGCTCCACTCCTGGTGGGTCTGCGGACGGTCAAACGGGGTGGAGTCCTCCGTTTGAAATGACATTCATCCTGCCAGGAGGATCCCTCGTCCCGTCCTTGACCGCACCCTACAAAGCAAATTTGCCATTGCCATTCCCGACTCGACCTCAAGACTTCCCTCCTGCGCAAAAAACGTGTCGAACACCACAGGGGGATGCCCCCCTTGATGGGAACTCGAATGCCCCTCACATTGACAGCGGCTGATGTCAATGTTTAAAGTAAGATCGTTTCCGATATGATTGACACGATTCTAAATCCATGCTTCACGTTCTTCCGGCAATGCCTGAGCGTAAAAATACGCTGAACCAGTGTTCGTTTCCGGCAGCATCAAAACGAGGTCTCCAGCGAAGCTGATTT
>Ga0182738_1000455_pt1 | contig 58228 bp, 51 predicted proteins | sample eDN5th30CBELigMG_FD_128876 | JGI IMG/M metagenome (GOLD analysis project Ga0182738, IMG submission 128876) | Enriched Miracle-Growth compost microbial communities from Emeryville, California, USA - eDNA 5th pass 30_C BE-Lig MG (version 2)... ... | reverse complement strand
TTAAAAATTAATATTTCCAAAAGATATCGCAAACAAAGTAAAGCGAGAAGGAATGAACAATTTTTGTCAAAAGCCATTGAGAGTTGAAGTTTTAAATAATTTGATTAAACAAAGATGTGAAGAGATTGGAATTCCTCTTCCAGAATCATCATAATTATCATAGGAATCTATTTTTTTATTCTCTATTTATTATTTGAATTAAAAAGAAGACCTGATTCTCTATATTGATCAATTAAAGCCAAAAAATCTCTCTTTGAAACTGTAAATAAGCCAGATTTTTTAGGTTTAAAATATTTACACAATCTAATTATTAAGAAATAAAACAGAAGTCACTTCGTCTTGAATGAACCAAAAGAGAAATCCTTCAAACACCAAAACTAACAATAAGGAGGACATGCAGAAGTCTAGAACAGCAGCCGCCAAAAAGAATCAAAAGGGAAAAGAGCCAGAAAATCTTTATACAAAGCTTGAAGCAACTTTCGAGCCTTTGTCTGGAAATGGAGAGTTTGATCGCTTCTTTACTGTTCGAGAAAAGTTATACAATACCAGAAAAGACAGAGAGGAGACTCGTGAAAAAGTTTATAAGATGAAACACGAATTTGATGAACTCAAGAACCGCTTAAAAGGTTTCATTCAAGAACAAGTTGTTAGTTCTTCAAAAATTGCTGTCCCAAGAACTCAAAAAGCCAAAACTGTTACTCAATAATGATGAAACCTGGAAAAGCTTGCTTTGTTTTTTTTCCTTGAGAGAGCAAGGTTGGAATTAGAAATGTATAAATTAATGTAATATTCATCCATTTCCAAGATGACTGACAGATTTTTCAACTTGAGTATCATTTGCATATTTTTTAGAGTATGTTGATTCTGATGATAATTTCAGCAAAAAAACTTTGAGTTTTGTTTCAAAAAATTTTCAAATAAATAAATGTTGTTATGATAGAATGGTAGTTGACAAAGTAATAAAATGAAGAAATAAAAATCAAAAGGAAAATACAATCATCAAAAAAAAAAACGTAGATACGCAAACAATATACAATGATCAATTATTTGAGATTCATAACTTTTTCTGCATTTTTGCTCGAAGTGTATCTACGGAGGATGAAAATGAAATTCAAAGAAAGGAAATTTACCTAAAACGAGTTGAGCTCTTCTCGGACTGAGCGCTCTGGTTTGTTGTTGAGCATTCAGAATGACTGGATAAACGTAGTTATTCTGTTGGTAGTAAGTTAGGAATAAAAACAAGAGAAAAGTTTTACAATTGAGGTTTGGTTATCTGCAGGAGAAAATGTTCTTGATGGTTTAGAATTTTGTTCATGCCCATCTTTGTTATTTAAAGGCATCCTAAGTTCACCCAAAGGGCTACTTGATTTTAAAACCTCGAAAGGAATTAGAGGACTGATACAAAAAAAATTTACTCCTTGATATAATTTTTCTTCAATTGTGAGATCGGTGCTTCCACAGTTAGGAATACCGCCAGCTTCTGGGGTGAAGCTTTCATTCGTTTTGGCATCCATCTTTTGAGAATAAGAGTCCACAATTTTAGTCAGGTCAATATTTAGTTTATGGGGAAATGGGGACCCTTTACTCGGAGAATTTTCTTTTCCTGCACTTTGGGAGTCTGCTGGAGGGAGAGCGATACTAAGGCTTCCAGTAATGTAGTTTTTTCTGTCTCTCGTGCTGGCATTGTACTCAGAAACAGATGAACTTCGAGGGACTGATTTATTCTTTTTGTAAGATTTATATTGCTCGATAATATCCACGACAACAGGAGAAACATTATTCAAGGATGAAGGATTGGTGAGTTCCTGGTCAAAATCAAGTTTTTTAACAGCTCTATTGTCACTATAGGATCCTCTTTCTACAGAAAGTGTTTTTTGCTCTTCTTGGTTGGAAAGTCCGAGTGTTCTACGAGAGTCATTTTTGGCAGAATTTAATGCGGGGCTTCGATGAGAAAAGTGGAAGATTTGGGAGATTGCTTGATTATGATTTTGAACCTGATGAGATTCAGAAGATACATTTGAAGGATGTTTTGTTTCTGAGCGTACATACTTTGGAGAAATTGAACTTCTTTGAGGAGAAATAGTGGCAGTTGATTTTCTTTCTCGAAGATTTTGAGTAGTTGATGGTCGGGATTGTGGAACTGGATTTGTTGAATAATCTTTGATTTGAGGAGGAGGGGTTTTGACTTTTGGTCGCTGATTTGGAGGAGTTTGGGAATGATATTTTCCAGTAGAATTGGAGATAGACTTGGCCTTTTTGGCAATTTCAGAGTAAGAAGGTCCCTTTTGAGATCCAGTCCTTTGAGGGCTTGGTGTCGCTCTTTTAACAGGAGGAGGGTTTGAATTTTTGGTAGCTGGACTTTTAGGCAAATTGGTTGGTGTAGTTTTTTTTGTCATTGATTTTTTGGGTGTGACATTACTGGGATTTTCTTTGGGAGATCTGAGAGATTGATTATCAATCACAATGTATTTAGGTTTTTGAAGTGGTGTTGGAGACATCCCTTTCAAGTTTCTTCTATCATCTTGTAAAGGTTGATGATATTGAGTGAGGATCTTTGGTCTAGGATCGTCAACAGGATTTGGATTCTCGAAATAATACGGATTGAATGCTTCGGATCTTTGGGACGCATAATTAGGATTATATGAACGGAAGTCTTTGCTGCTGCTGTTGTAGTTGTTGGATAAGGACTTTTCTTGAGAGCCCTTTGTCATTTCCTTGTTGAGAAGAAGAGTTTTGATTGTTTCTTCAAGTTTGCTTTTATCTGTTGTAATCTTTTCAATTTGATCCATTAAAAATGCTGTTTTTTCACCTAGGGGAGGGGATGAGGAAATGAATAATCATCGAGGTTTACTGAGATCTCTGAATTTTTGTTCATATCGTTGGCTTACACCTCCTCCTTGGAAAGAATGTTCGAGAGTGGCAAATTTATTTTTGGAATTTTGGGGCGTCATTTTGTCTCTACTATGGGAATCCTATACAAGCAAGTTGCGTTTAACCATCTGCTAAATCAGAATAATTATTTACATTCGTTTGGAGTTTTTCAAGAGAATAGACTTTTTGTTCAAGCGCCATAGAGTCTTGTTGGATTTTGTCATTGACTTTTTTGAGCTTGGTGATCTCTTGTCTTTGTATAGCATCTTTCAGTTGTAACTGGTGAATTTTTTCCTTGAGCTTTTCGATAGTATTGTTATGTCCGACAGCTGACACTTCAGCAGAAGAAATATTTGGCAAAGAAGGCTGATCGGGGTTTTGCCCATATTGATTTCTCATAAAGGGATGATTCTGATATTGGTCATCCTTTAATTTATTTATTCCCTTTTCTTCAACAGACTCTGAAAGTTCCCAGACACAGCTTTCCAATTTACTTGGATTGAGGACAGAAGTTGAGATCTTAACAAAATCGTGAGAAGGTGACATGGCTTCATAAGGAGCTGCCTCAGGAGTATCACTATTTTGCTTATGGTTGAGAAAGAATAACTCTTTCGTCGTATTATTTGAGGACTCCCGATATTTGGATTTGATTTTGGAAGAGAGAGTAGCATTTTGGAAAGAAGCTGTCAAATTTGAGAGATTTGATTCTGGGAGAAATTGGAGGACCTCTGATGAGCTCATAATATTTGACAAGTCAAGTTTTTCGATGACAAAGTTTGAGTTGTTTAAATCCGAAGAAAATGAGACAGTTCCACTGACAGGCCTGCTCAAGGAGTATGGCGATCTCGCCCAACTGGCAGAGGGTGTTCTTGACCTTTGCCCTTTTGACTTGGGAAACATTTGGAGGAGAGATTAATAAAAATTAAGCTTATGTTATAGAATTTAACAGACTTAAAATGTACCGGTCTATGTGAAATTCCCACATACATCATGATTCCTGGGAATTTGATTTTTGAAGGAAATGCAAATTAGTTAATTTTTTAAACATAACCACATTGGAAATTGGAAAGAGAAAGGGAGATGGAATTTTTGGGAGGTACAGTTATGTTTTCTGTATTAATATTTTTGATGATTAAAAAAAAAAACATACACAGGCTAGTTGAATTTCAATTTTGCTCACTTTTATAAAAAAACTAACGAGAAGAAAAGAAAAAGAATCATGCGGAAAAAAAAAATGTAAAATAAGTTAGATATTTTTCTTGAAGAAATGAACAAATTCTTGATAATTCATTCTTTCATTTTTACATCCCAAGAATTTGAATAAATCTAAAGGGTGTTTCTAAGTAAAAATAATTTCAGAATAGTTTACTTTCAATGTCAACACCATTAGGTTTTTCACCAAATAATTCGAATATTTCTTTGACAGCTTTAATATCTAAATAACCCTGCCTAGAGAAGAATGAGGAAAGGAAAGCCAAATTGAATATTACTTGTTGTAATCAAAAGTGCTGAAACATTTGAGAAGAACATCATCTTGGATTGGGAGATCAACAAAATTGTTTGCATATATTGAGGTAAATTCATTGCGTCCAATTTCTTTTTTCTTGTTGGGAAAATTGGCGAATTCGAATTTCGACTTTTCGGGCTTTTCAAGTTTTTCAAGTTTTGGAGAGTCAACAAGTCTCCCAAAATACTCTTCCTGGCTTTGCTTATTCTTGGCAGAACCTGTTTGGAAAGATTCTCTTCTTGCAATGAGATGGTCACTTTGCACTTTTTTGACCCCTTTCTTTATGACAACGGATTTTCGATGGCTAAAGAGCGGATTGTTGCTCACTGCCAAAGAAGATTTGATGGGAGTCTCGGATGCTTTGCTTGGAATTTCTTCCAATGTTTTTTCAGGTTTATTACGATCTCCGAGGGCTTCAAACTTATGGAGTAAGGTATTCACTTGTTTAATGTGAAGTTCTCCAGTATTGGTGGGGTCCAAAAGACCAAATATGCTCATTGCTTCGATTTCAGTATCAGTAGCCATTTTGAAGTTGTTGGCGAATTGAGTCAAGTGTGGCAACAATTAATTTTAAAGAATATCTTAAAATTTAATTTGCATGAATTTCTAATAAAAATTGTGCAAAAATTTGAACCCGAATTAGAGGTCAAATGGGATTGATTATGTTTTTATATACCTTGGGGAAAAGACAGTGATGGAGGAGAATTTTATGGATCTAACTTTTGTTTTCCAATAAAAGATAATTTTTTGATTGAAAATCTTCTTAATTACAAAGAGGAATTTTTCTTCCCCCATCGATCTTTGCGATTGCATCCAGAACAGGAATTTACTTTAAGAAAACTGGCTTTAGATCCTCAAAGACTCGAAATTGAGAAAATGTTTTGCGGCCTATTTTTTCGAACCGGAATTTGACTTTTCAAAGCTCCTAAAGCCCCTAAAGCCTTTCTTTTTGAAAGCCATTTTGGGGGAACCTCAATTCCCATAAGTGGAAAAAGTAGTGATTGTTTGGATTGAAAGATTTATAAAAGTACAAAGTAAGAAATTTTTCATACATTGTAAGATGGTATTATTGATATGAACAATTTTTATCACAGTAAAAAGCAAGGAGAGATTATTTTTCTAGTTCATCGAGTTTTTTCACAAGATACTCCATCACTTCAACCTAGAAGAAGAGCTTAGAAAAATGTGACAAGTCAAAAAATTGTTACATTATGCCCAAACATGGAATAATCAAGTGGTTTGCAGTGGTCTTGATCAAGAAGGCTGAGGCTACATTTATTTTGAATTAAAAGTTCAACAATTTCTTTGGAAGAATATGCACAGGCATAATGAAGGATTCCTTGTTTTTTGCCATCAATAAGGTGAAGTTGGTTAAAGTCTGCTTTTGCGCACGCTATGATATTCAATACCTTGTAAATATCTTTATCCTTTAAAGCTTTGCACATTGCTTGAACATGGTCCCCTTCTGTTTTGAAATAATAATTAGAATATTTTGTTGAGAAGGCAAGTACCTTGTATCGGTTTTAAGAAGACTTTTTCGACATATTTGTTTCGAATAAAAGCTTCACGTCTTTCTTGATCTGAATCCGGATCAGGCTTCATAGAAGGTGCTTGATCAATTGCTCCCTCCCAGACTCTGTTGATCTCTTGTGTGTTTAATTTTGAGAATAATTCCAAAATGGGCAAACTTAGATTGTCCAACTTAAGAGATCGTACTTTCGATACATTTGGACCGAGTCTTCGATGAACACCAGAGCATTCAATACAAATGACAGAGCATAAATTGAGACTGAGCCAAGAAGGTTCTTTGGCTCCACAATCAGCACAAATATTAGTCTCAAGAATTGAGGCAATGAGAGTTTGTTTATTTTTCTGAGTTGGCGAGTTGGCTGAGGATTGAGAAGGCTTGAACTTGCTTGACTTTTCAACCACGAGAGGTTTTTGCTGAGATCCTGGACTTGGCTGTTCAGAGACTGTTTTTCTGAGAGCTGGAGAGTTGAGATGATCAACGTTGGAAGTAAAGAGAACGGTTTCGATATGTTTCTGAATCACAGAAATCCACTCGGTTGCTGAAGCTTCGCTATCAGCTTGTAAGACGAGAGGCTTTTTCACCAAGACACTGACAAGTTCAAAGCAAAACATCAAGTCAGAATCCGTGCTTTCTCTGACTTTGCAGAGTTTGATATCAATGAGATCTTTCATTTGAGGCTCTTCGCCTGAGTTTTCTGGATCCTTAACCCAACAAAGCATTCCATTTTCCTGTAAAATGCAATATCTCTTTTTGAATTCTTTTTCAGATTTCACGAATAAAAAGCCCTCTTTTACAACATTCTATTTTAAGACGGGTTAATTAAATCCTTTCATCAAAAGGAAAAATAACCTGTGCACATGTGACTGGGTATGTGATGTAAATATTCTTTTCAATTTCACTTCGAAGTTTTCTGAATTCTTCACAAAGATCTCCATAAAGTTCACTTTTTTTATGAACACTATTCCCATATGCTTGAATTTGGCCCTCTAAACCAGCCACCAAATCTGAAGAAGTGTTGAGATAGTACTTGAAATTTTTATTGAGGAAATCTTGGGAAAATATACCTTTTCGGTTTTGAAGAACCCACATAATTTATCAATAAATTCGATGTTAAAATTGACATTGATATCATTGAGAGTTCTAATATGATCGAGTCGGGAGAGTTCGAGATTACGATAACAACTCATATAGTTTTTGAGAGCATTTTGACTTGGGAAGGGGTCTTTGATAACCTGTGGGACGAGGTCAGTAAATGAGAAGTATTTTGATTAATTACACTCGGTTTTTTTATGGAGAGATATTTGGACTCTGCTGCTTCGAGTTCTTCAAGGGCCTTTGCAACTTTTTTCCTTGAATCTTTATAAGTTGGTATCACACTCTTATAAAAACTGCGAATTGGGCTTTGAAGAAGAATTATGTAAATGAATTTCAGAGCTTGAAAAGTTTACTTGATGACACTGTTGTTCACGGATTTGCTATAACCTTCAAGATAGACAGAGCCTTCTTTAATAAACTGAGCAATAATAACTATGAGATTCTGAAGTTCTTTGTTCGATTCAAAAGTATTTTTGTCGGCAAGGAACTGGTTTCCAAGAGTTTCCAAAGACTTTACATAGGCTTGACAGCACGCGTCAGTTTGTTTGAAGGCTTTAGTCCATTTTCTGAGGAGGCCTTCAAGCTCATCAAGATTTTTTTCAATTTGCAAATATTTTTGTCTGGCAAAGGGAGATCTGGGTGGCAACCTGGTAATGTTGTTGAGTTTAAAGAACCAATCGGGATTTTCCAAAACTCCATGGATAAGTTTTTCCACGTCAGTAATATTACTCAATTCCATTTTCTGAGCATATCTTTCCTTGACATCAGCAAGTTTTTTATCATCATTATGAGAAACGTTAATTGTTGTTGCTTCAGATATACTCAAATCACTTTCATATGGTTTTATGAAAAGTTCTCTCTGATTAGGGAGGGGAGTTAGTATGGATATATTTTGAATAGAATGAGTACTCTGAGTTCAGGATTTCCGAGAACATTGGAAACGTTTGTACTCTCGTCTAGTGAATAGAATTAGACAAATTGGCTCTGTTTGAATGGCAAACCTTCTTCTTTTTGGGAAAGTGAAAGTTTGCTGTGATCAGTTTGATCATCTTTCCAGGATTTTGATGGACTTTCATTTTCATCAGTGGACATTTTATGCGCACCCATCATAAGTTTGACACCAAGACTAGACTTTCTGCTGGGTTTTTGTGGCGAATCACTGTATTCTATTGAATTTCATAAATCAATCGGGATTTTTAAATGTAAGAACCATTTTCTGCAAGTTTGTTTTTGAGATTTTGGTTGATTGTTTTGATGATCTAAAAGAAGGATTATTTGAGATGTTTTGAGAGAAGAGGTCTAAATATTGAGGATAGATAATTACTTCTAATTCTTCAAGGAGCTGAGTATTTTGCTCTTTCAAGGTAGAGTTTTCAATAAATAAAGATTCGTTCTTTTGGTGCAAAAAAGCAACTTGTTCTTCTAAAGAAGAAACTGAAGTCTCCATTCTGAAAATAAGTCGAGTCCGAGTTGTATTGTTTTGTATAAAATATATTAATTTGGAAAAGTTCTCCGTTGAAAAAGTTTTTGACTCAAATACTAATTTTAACTACCTTTCTTTGTCATAAATTTGAGATTTTTTGAAAAATTTTTAGTTGCCTTCATTTTTGAGAGACAAGTTCTATATTTACGAAATCAGTAAGATAAAGTGAGATTTCGGAGTTCAGGAGGGGATTTGATTTTCGAAGCTTTTTATGATAAAAGTAAACAACGATTATTATTATAATAATTATTTTTTCGAGATAAAATTTACAATATGACCAATTTGTTACCTCACGAAATCAGCGGAAAGAAGACGTCTAATCAAATTCTGGTGTTTCTTCATGGATGGCCAGATACTACTGCACTTTGGGATAAAACTGTTGCTGCATTTGAGAAAGATTACTACATTTTGAATATATCATATCCAAATTTCAGTCCAAAGGAAACGAAGGCTAAGGGTGAGGATTTTGAAGTGATAGCAGATCGTATCAAGCTCACAATTGATCATGTTAATGATACCAAGAGGAAAGTGGTTCTGGTATCTCATGACTGGGGAGCAATTTTTGGATATTATGTTGATCAGAGATATCCAAGATACATATCAGAAATGATATCTTTGGATGTTGGGGCAAAGTTTATTGCTTCAAAGCCCTTAATCGTGTTTTACCAATTTGTCTTGATCATTGGCTTTATTATTGGAGGATCTATAGGGAGATTTTTAACACACTTTATAATGAAATTTTTCAAGTATTGGCCAGCTTGGGCAAATAGAACCGATAGTTCTTGGAACTACCCATATTATTATTTCTGGAAAAAGATTTTACTTGCTGGTGGAAATAGTGCAAAAGCCATACTGCCAGGTTATGAGCCAAGTTGTCCTGTTGCTTTTGTTTGGGGAACGAAGAAGCCTGTTCAATTCTTTAGCAAGGCTTGGACTGACTTGTTGGTCAAGAATCCAAAGAATGAAGTTCATGCTGTGAATTCTGGCCACTGGATTCAAAAAGAGCAGCCGAATTTCGTAATTGATTTAATTCTTCGTAGAATAACACCAAAATAATATGTTTTAAGAATTAGAGGATCGTATGGTATCTATTGATTGGTATATATAATGATGAGAAATTCTGAGAACAAAGAAGGGGTGGGAAATTTTCATATGAAAATATTATAATTTTTTGGAGAAATAAAATCCACCACATGTCCCATCATCCTGTGTTTTACTAAAAAAATTAAATAAAACTATAATTCATTGAAATGTCACAAAAGGACTCGAAAAAGAAGCTATTTCCAGTTAGAACAACAGGGACGAGTGCTTTAAACCGATTACAATTGAAATATAAGGAATTCTTTTTAATGCAAGTGATATGGAAGCAGCAAAAGCTTGTTCTTAAAATTAGTTCGAGTCCAACTTCAGATGAAATAATGGAGAGATTCTTTTTGGAATTGAAGAAAGTGATGAGGGCTTATAAACTGAATAACCTGAATATTGAATCGAATGTGACTGTTCTTTACCACTCTGGCAAGGATCTCAGAAGGATAAATACTGAGTTGAGTAAATATGTGCGCAAATCAAGTTATTTTGCAGTGAAGTTTTCAAATTGCAAGCAGATCATCAGGAATGATAAAATGTATAGAAATTTGGCAAATTTAAGGTCATTTTCAATTGAGATGACAGAATATTCTGGTTTTGGAGATAGGCAGCTGGGGATCCTTTTGAGTAATATTACAAGATACATGAAACATGTTGGAAATTTGAAATTACGTTTTCCGAACTCGCATGTCAAAAATATTGGGGATGAAAGAGATAAGAGAATGAATTATCACTTGAAAAATATCAGGAACCTCTCAATAAATTTGCAGAGAAATGGTAACTTTTCAGATACCGGATTGAAGCATCTTGGGCTCAGGATTTCAAGAAACTCGAAAAGGCTGAATAGTTTACTTTTGAGTTTGGTTTCTTGTGATTCCATTTCAGATCAAGGAGTTAAAGAGTTTTCCCGTCTTCTTGGATCAAACTTGAAAAATTTAAAAGTGATCAAAATAAATTTTGCTTCATCTCAAAAGTTAAGAAGTGGAAGCTTGCCAAGTTTGGTGATGGAACTCGGCGTAAAATCTGCAAGTGCTGAGGAGCTATCATTTAATTTTAGGAGATGTCGAGACCTTGTGTTGGATTCCACAGTAAATGAGCAGCAACTCTCTGGAGATCTCCAGAATAACAAAAATCTCAAGAGAGTTTCACTAAACTTTGAGAAATCAAGCATTGAGTTGAACGAAAAATCCCAAAGAGTTGCCGAAGCACTGGGTTTATTACCGAAATCAACTGAGGAGTTGATCTTAGATTTCACGTCATGCCGAGGTATGGACAAGGCTTTTATCGAAAAATTAGGCAAGAGTCTCTCAGTTCATAAAGGAAACTTACAAAAGCTGGGAATATATTTTGAATGGTGTCAAAATGTCTCTGATGAATTCGTCATGGAGATCGGAAAGCACCTCTCCTATCCCCTCGAAACTCTGAAGGATCTGTCTTTGAGTTTTGGATGGTCTGATAATGTGTCTGATGAATGCTTTGAACAGTTTATGCTCAACTTAAATTGCCAGTCAAAAAAGCTGGAAAGGTTGTCCCTAAAGTTTGAAGGTTATCCAAAAATTACAAATAGAGGCATTGAAAATTTGGCTTCAAGCCTTGGAAAGAGCTTTAAAAACTTGAAATCCCTCCTGTTGAGTTTGCGAGGATGTCAGAATGTCGATGATGAAGGACTAGAATACTTGAGTTCAGCAATCAAGGGTTTGAGCTCAATTCAACAACTGTCTTTGGATTTTAGAGGTTGCCCGAAACTAACAAATAAGAGTCTGGAACATGTCAGCAGCTCAAGAAAAAAGTCACCAATAAATTCATTGAAGTTATATTTCTCGAGATGTAATTTGATTACCGAGCAAGGAGTTGAAATCTTGAGTCAGAATTTGAGCAAAAATTTCACTGAGTTGGAGCAAGTCTATCTGGACTTTAGTAATTGCGGAAATATAAAAAGTCAGCCTTCATCCATGAATTTATCTTCAGTATGCAAGCTAGTTTTGCATAATGAACAAGTTCAAGTCTATGATGCTGCAATTGTTTACCCTAGCTCAAAAACAAGAAAACGAAGCGAAAAACCAAAACATCTTTGTAATTTAATTTAATTTAATTTAATTACGTTATATGGTCGTGAAGCATTCATTACTTGTAAAAATTCTTCAAATTTAAAAGAACTTCTTGTCCTTCGAGAATTTTTTTTCAAATTAAGTTCTATATCGATAGGATTCAGAATTCTAAACTCTGAAAATCCGAACCCTCTTCATTTGAACTTTGTGGGTGATGAAAGGCATGAAAAATATATTTTGAGGGGAAAGATTCTTGAAAGAAAATTTTGTAGAGTTTTTTAGCTGATTTTTTTTTTCGAACATTTGAAAAAAATATTTCGAAAATTTCAGAAAATTCTTTTTGCAAAATTTTTTAGAACCCTGTACCTTCATCTTTGAGAAAGAAAGAAAGAAATCAATAGAAGAACTGCTCATTTTTAGATGGAGAGTTTTTGTATTTCAAATTGTTTTCTTGAAAAAATTGAGAGAGAACTTTTAGGAAATTAAATACACAAAAAAAAAGTTATCATCAATAGAAAAAATTGAAATACATTAATTACCAAGACTATCGTATATGCTAACTATGTGTTCAAAAACTATACAAAATACAAAAGTCGAAGAAGTGTTACATGAATTGATGAGACTTTGAAAAGTACAAAAGTGCTTGTTGATTGAGTGTTATTTATATTTTTTGTAAGATAGATTTGTCCTTTTGAATGTGTCATTCATTCCATAATCATTATAAGCTCGGTTAAAATCTCCTCTTTGAGGAGTATCATGTCTTTTGAGAGTCGCTGACATGTGTAGCTTACTTGTATCGACTTTGCTCGTCAAAGCGCCTTCAAAAAGTCTTTCTTCAAGTCTGTCTGTATTATTCCCTGAAGCTGAAACCAAATCAAAAGCTTTTTTTGATGATTGGTAAGGAGTAGAAGCTCCAACTTTGACACCCAGTTGAGGAACACTCTTATCATTATAAACCTCCGTTGATGCTCTGGTATTTAAAACATCCTTGAAATTTTTATCGATTCTTTCAATGGAAGGAGTGGATCTCTTTTGGGGAAAGACTGCCTTTTTGTAGCCCGAAAGCGCAATTAAGACCGCAGTCACGTTATCAACAGATTTTCTATACATTGATTCTTTCAGTATATCTTCAACTGCAATTGCGGATTGTTTATGAAGATCATCGGTATGAAATTTGGTTGAACCCCAAACACATTTTGAAACATCTTCATCTGTCAATTTATCAAAGACTCCATCGCCTAGGGGGTCGAATCAGAGAATATTTGGAGGGAAATCATACATGCTAAGACGATAAAATCATCTTCTTTGGTGAGTTTGAAAGTTTTGATTTCAGGTTCTGCGCTAACAACTCCTGGAATACCTCCATACTTTGGGAGCTTGGCTTCAACATCTCCAAATGTTCTTGAAACCTGAGAAGAAGAAGATGAGTTTGAGGAGTTTAGAAAAGTCATTTTACGGAGAGTCTGCCTGGAAAAACTCGGTGAGGCCCTAGAATTGTTTTGGAATAACCAGAATTTGGACCCAAGTTTGGCTTAATTGGCTGAGAAATTTGAGTTCTATTATGTTAGGTTTCAATTGGTCATATGAAATTACTGATAAACTTTTCCACCTAACTCAATGATTCGCTTTGCTTCATCTTCGTCATTAGGTTTATGATCCCTACTTAGAGCTAAAACCTTTTTTCCATGTGTTGAACTCATTATCGCTCGACTATCTCCCACATTTGCAATATAACATATGTCATCTATCAAAATATTATTCACGATCAATGGATATTTTTATTTACCAATTAAAAGAGCGACTACAGCACAAGATCCAGAACGATTCAATCCATAAGGTTGACGTTCAGCCCATTCGGTAAACTGTCTTTCAGCTTCTTGGAAGCCGCATTTGAGTGCTTCAATTGGATTAAAGGGGAAATTTCTATCACGAATGACAAGTTGATGGAGGTTATCTCTCAAGAAATCTGCACATTCTGTTCCTCCATGTCCATCATAGACTCCAAAAAAGGAGCATGTAGGCCACGTCCCTTCGAATTCAAGGTTTAAGGGTTTGAGGATGTTGAGAATGATGGCAACTCTGTCTTCATTATAATTTCTGACTATGCCTTGATTTGTGTTGGCTGCATAGGCTTTTACCATGCCACTTCTTTTTGTGGAGCATCTGGTTGGGTCCAAATGTGGCAAGAAATTTGGGGATTGAGATGGGGTCGGATTTTCAACTTTGCTCTCATGTTGATTGGAGAGTTCTCCCCTTTCAAAATGGGAATTGATACTATCGCTGACATCATGATGAGCACCAAGACTAGCATTTCCTTTGGAAGTCGTGCTTCCTCTATTATTCATATACCTTCTTGCAATCGCTGCTTTGTTTTTGAGATCACTCCGCGACCTTGCACTAAAAGCCCCATTTGATAGTGGAGTGGACTGGCCTTGTTTGACAGTGAGGGGATTCAAGACTCTCAGGGTGGTGGTAGTTTCAGGGACAGGATTTTGATTATTTTGGCCAAGGACAGTAAAACTTTTTGGTTCGTGAGTTGTTTCAATAGCAAGACTTGCTGGGCGAAAAAGATAGTCTGTAGAAGCGCTTTCGCCATGAATCGAAGATGTGTCATCATTTTTGGGCCCTAGAGGTCTTCTAAAAGGCTGTTTTGATGTTGATAACAATGTGTTTCTACTCAAGTTGGCCGTGGTACTGAGTTGATTTGCATTGATGGGTGGTATCTTGTAAGCGCCTCGAATTTCTGACTTGATCCTGAATTTTGAGGTTGGGCGATCTCTTGTATTAGACTCATTAAAGTTTCCTTTGAGACTCGGAGGAATAATTTGACGAGCGCTGACATATTCTGACTTCATACTCATTATCAAAGAATCAATTCCTTTATAATTAAATAAAACTACTAGAGAGTTTGAGAGTTTTAATTAGAATAGACCTCAGAAAATTTCACATGGAATGTGAGTTTTAGAGGTTTTTTTAAGCGCCGGATAAACTCTGGTTTTCAAAAATTTGGGGACATTGTTTTTGTGAAGAGTTGTGAACGGAAAAGTGAAGTACAAAGCAAAGATGTTGAATTTTTCTTTCTCATGAAAATATCAGTATCAATTTTCTTCATCAATATTTAGGCAATAAAAAATTTTATGGTGAAATGTCTTATACTCTGATTGAGATGAATAATATTGAAGAATTATGTTATCAAATTCGAGATAAAAAATTAAAATGTTGCAAGTTACATGAAAGATGATGGGTTGAATATTTCTAAAAAAATCAAACATGTCAAAACATAGAGAATTTTTTGTTTAATTTAATTTAATAAAATTAAAAAATCAACAAGCCGGAACCAAAAACACAGTTGCATAAAAATTTTATTTGACCATTTGGAGAAAATCTTTTTGAAGTTGTTAGAATAAATAATTGACAGTATAAATAGGAAAATATATAATATGATATATTAAATATAAGTTAAAGTTTATATAAGCGTTTATTTATGGTGATAGATTTGTTCGAGGAAGTACATAAAGATTTGAGTTTGTACAAATTGACTTACAAATTCTTTGTCAGCAGTAGCAGCCTTATCAACGACCTTCTTTCCAATTTTTTTGATATCAAGATTCTAAAATTTTAGAGAATCTGAAAGGAATATTAAGGCTTACTTGTTCAGCATCTTGATAGATTGGGGTTTTAGGGATAAAAGAAATGAGTTTTTCATGGAGTTTTTCTTTGAAGACTTGACAGATTTCAATGCAGTTATTTTTATCATCATTATTGGAGGTATATTTAATTTTCTTTGGCTTGGGAATGTAATTTGGAGATTTGTTGGCATCAACGAGCCGTTTCATTAAATTGGAGTTAATTTTATGATAACTTTTAAGGAGGGCTTTCTCAAAGCTTTCGAGTGCTGGAATTTCTTTGTGAGGAGTTTTTTCCAAATAGAATTTTTCTTCATCTAAACATACGAAAATGCAAGAGGGATATTCTTCAAAAAGTCCTGAATTCTTCAAGAAATCTTCTCCTTTATTAATTCCTATGAGAGCAGCACCTGGAGCATCACATAACGGGAAAAGAACGTCTGGAAGATTAAAGATCATTGGATATGGATACTTGAATGGTTTTAAAAGAGATGAAATTGCTGAGCTAAATTTGAGTTAGAATATTTTGAGAATCTAAGTTGGATAGCATACAGGCTTGCAGTGAGGAGATAGAGGTTTTTTGAGAAGAAAACAAGTTTTCTTTCAAGCATCATTGCTGAAAAGAGCCAAAGTAGGTCCTTGAGAGGGAAATAGTCAAAAACAGTTGGATAAGCCCAGTCGCTTTCCATGAGATAAGCTTTAGATTTTTCAGGAATATCAAGAGCAGTATTGAGCTCAATAAAGTTTCCTTTTAGTTTAAAGTCAAGAGATGTTGAAAATTCGATGTTTTTCATCTCTAATAAATCCTTCAAATTCCTCTTAACCACATTGCTAAAGAACTAATTTTTAATAGAGATCAATTAGGGGTATTCTGAAAATTGATACTTTAGCTGTTAAGGTCTCATCAACATTTTGATGATAAGTCAAGTCTTGAGTATCTGCCTGCGATATTTCCATCATTCTTTCAATTTTTAAAATCTCTATGTGAGGTTCAGTAATTCTTGGCGATTTATTAAACTACCTTGTAATTTAGTCAACACGTCAAAAAAGAAGTTTGCAAGAGGGTAGTATGTCATAAAGCACATAACTTTATAAGTTTTCCAGTAGTTGATGTCTTTGATTGTCTTCCTTCGTTTTGTTGGATCAGTCTCGGGATGAATAAGCTTGGTTCAAAGAAGAAGAAATCGGGTTACAAGTGTGACAAAATCTCTCATTAAGAAGCAGACAAAATAGAGCAATTTATTTGGATTTGATTCTTGCACAATCTCTCCCAATGGAAGAGCATTTCCAAACTGGTCATTTGATAACAAAGGAAATACAAAACATTTGCTTTTCACATCTTCATTCGCTGATGCATAAATGATCCTGAGAGGTAAAGAAAAGGAGGCATTGAAAATTACGGATTAAGAGAACTGAAAGAGGGTGATGCTCTAATTTTACTTATTTGGACTCCAAAAGCAAAAACAAAATCTGAGATAGTTTTTAATATTGCTCTATGAGAGATAATTATTGTAAAGAAAAGTAATTTTTATGAACTGGCTATGTGGACAAAGATCCTCTTCAGGATATTGGAATAGGACTTTAGGTGGCAAGACTCCACTCTTTTTTCTAGGTACGATATTCTTAATCCTCAGAGAACTAATGGGACACTTACTCTGGATGTTTTTCGATGTAGGTCCTGATATCAGCGTTTTCTACACCAAGAACCAAAAAGTTTTCAAACAGGTTTTTTTGTTTTTCATTTGGTTTGACCGAGGTACCAACCTTGAAAAAAAAAATCAGACACTGAGAAAATAATATTTGATAGACTTGCTCGAGTTCATTGTCAGAGATGACCAAATGAGGATCTTTGGAGATATATTGAACTTTGGGTTTTGCATGAGGTTGACTTTGATGTTCTTCTTGACCATAATCTTTAAAAGAAATGAGGATTTCGCCATTTCTCAAAAGGTACCATTTCCCCATTCATTCATAGCGATCTGAGGTGTAACACCGAGCGATACAATATTTTCACTGAGTGCGTTGAACATCGAGAGATCTTGTCAGGAGTTAAAATGAGATAAAGATTCTGTTACAATTTTGTTCTTCAGAGAAATCACAGCTATAAGATCGCATTCTTTTAAATTGCGGATGTTGATTTTCCGACGGTTCATCGGCATAAGAGGTTTGGTAGTCATCAGATAATTTTCGAGTTAGATTCCGAGAATATTTTCTTTTGGTTGCACTGTCAGGGACTTCTTCCAGCATTTGCAACCTTTTTTTGGTTGCCTCTTTAAAGAAAGTGGACTTTCTTCTGTTGCCTTCATTCAAATCTAGCAAGAATTTTATTCATTTTTTAAAAAGGAAGTCTACTTTCTTTATTTGATTGAGGAGAAAGGATCTGAGATTTTTGAGAGTTTAATCTTCGTTCTATTCAAGAATAAGTTCAAGTAAGTACTCTGTGATGCAACCAGAAAGAGGATGAGGAGGTTCCATGAAGCTTTGACTTCTGCCAAAGGGATGTCTTTGGGGACTGTTGAGGCTGAGAGGACTGGAGATATCCTTTGGGGTTTGTACTTCATCTTCTGGAAGTTTTGGTAACTGCTGTTCAGAATACATGCTCTTTAAGCGAGAGATGCCAAGCCCTTCACTTTGGAGCTGAAATTGCCTTCCATAGCTCTTTGGCTCTGAGTCAAAGATCTTACTATCGAAACTGCGAAAGCAGGGGCTTTGAGGATATGAATCGTTCATTCCTGAAGAATTGTGAAGATTTTTAGATTTCTCAAGTTGGCTTGAGAGATCCTTTTGTTTCCTCTTCAACTCAAAGATTTCAAAACGAAGGTTGAGGTTTTCACTTTCCAATTTCCTGATTTGTTGATGAGCATCTTCTAACTGGTCTTTTTGTAAATTATTCTCTTCCTCTAGGGTTTTCAGTTGCTATTTGACGTTATTCATGGAATCAATGTTTTGAATACTGAAAGCAATCTCTGCTGCGTAGTTTCATAGTCTTGAATCTTTAAAAGTAGTTCCTGTTCATAACTTGACTTTTTATCAGTCTATTTAGCATGACTAGATTAACAAATTGATTTCATGAATCTTACAGTGCATCGGGATGCGATAGCAGCATTCATATTGTCCATAGCGAAATGAATAATAAATAAAGATGAGTTTGTATCAGTATGTCAAAAGTTTATCTGCCTGGCTAAAATTCTATTTTATAGTTTAATCTCGTTATTTTTGTCTAAAAGGGAATTTTAAATAATAAAATAATTTTAGCCTAACGGGGTTATTCCCGAGAAGCTTATGCATTACGATTTTAGGTGCGACATTTTCTATCTCCATCAATGAGTGATCGTGGCAATTGCGTAATCTGACGTCATGTTTATGGCTCAGGCAGAGATTCAAAATTTCAGGTTTAACAGGAGCTTCCATCCTCAGAATTCCTTGAGGGAAGGTTCAGAATAATTGATAGACATTCTCAGAATCTCAAACGAAAGAAGTGAGGAGGTAATGAATTAGGAGAGAATGAGAAATTTAAGTTGGATTTAGTTAACAAAGGATACAAGAAATATTTAAATCTGGGAATTAAAGTTGAGATGGATAAAGTTTCTACTTCAAGTAAAAGTGTTGAAAGGGTGAAGTTTGAAATTTTTTGCAATAGGCAATGTCTCTGAAAGCACAAAGCAAGCGATCCTCGTGGCTGCAGCTTCTGTGCTTGCAGGAGTAAGTTTGAACTATTTAATAAAAAGAAGCCAAGAAAGGACCCAAGAGCAGCAAAGAAGAAGGGATTATGATGAATCACCAAGAAGCCCAACAAAACAGGATTTGATTGTGGAGAGAAATTTGAGTGCCTTTCTTCAGCACGAAGGTAAGATGTAGGACTGTTTCCAGAGCTCATCAAAATTAATAGCAATTGAATATCGTTTAAAGCTTGAAACAAGCATGGGACAAGAAAATGCGTAAGTCTTGTGGAGTGTGAATAAAATTTACATATTTTATGAATAGATTGCTGGAAGAATTGAGATTTTTGGATAGTAGTACATGTGATATTCAGAAGGTGCCACATTTGGTTGCAGTATTGGCTTTGAAAGCCTTTCCAAAAATTGTGAGTCCACTTTTGGGAGACTCAAAATTCAGAAGTGTGTATGGTGGAGAAGGATTTATCCCAGTACAAATATTTTATGAAGAAAAAAACTTACAATTTGTGATTTTAGGAAGAATCATTTGTGGATCAAAATTCTTATTGCTTATGTACTCCAAATTAATGTTTGAGTTATAAATAACCTCTTTATCGATAGCAACCACGACCTTTGGGCCAGATAGTTCATTTGCTGCAGCAAAGAAATACTTGAGAGCTGGACCAAGAAAACACATCTTTTTCAGCCCTAATGAAGTGAGAGCTTGTATTGTCACTTGCGGCAGAGTTTGTCCAGGCTTGAATGTCGTGATTAGAGAGCTACACAATTGTCTATACTATAATTATAATGTGCAAAACATTTTCGGAATAAAATACGGTTTCAAAGGCTTTTATGAATATGAATGGAAGAAGCTCAACCCAAAGAAAATGAGAAATATCCATCACTTGGGCGGCACCATCTTGGGTAGTTCCAAAGAACCACTTGAATTGGATAAATTGATGAGTTCTATCATTGAACATAGAATTAATCAGGTAATATGGATTGAATGAAGCTTTTTACCAACATCATACGATAGATTTATTGTATTGGAGGTGATGGAACACTTCGAGCAATTCAAGGTCTTTTGAAGCAAACTGCAGCAAAGAAGTTGAAGTTGTCTGTTGTCGGAATTATCAAGACAATTGAGCATGACGTACCAATCATTGACAAGTCATTTGGTTTTGAAACTGCTGTCGAAGTAAGCATACTCGAGAAGAGAATAAGAAATGAGATATTGTTTAGGAAGCAGCAAGAGCTATCCAATCAGCTGTTGTTGAGGCGACAGGATTTGAGAATGCAGTTGGACTGGTGAAGTTGATGGGAAGACATTCAGGATATATTGCAATGTATGCCGCTCTTGCAAACAGAGACGTGAATGTTTGCCTTGTTCCTGAATTCCAATTCGACTTGGAAGGACCCCACGGATTACTCGAATACACAAGACAAAAAGTGTTGCAAAAAAGGTCTTGCATCATTGTGATTGCAGAAGGAGCAAACAAGGGAGTTAGAGATGCTGATCTTCGCCTTCCGGAACTTGATAAAGAAGGAAATCCCAAATTACAAGTATAATTTTTGAAAGAGATTGTCTAAAAATTTCAACTAGGATCTTGGAGTTTATTTGAAAGATAGAATTATCAAGTATTGTTCAGAAAAGGGTCTTCCAATTGCAATGAAATATATCGATCCCACCTATATGATCAGAGATGTCGCTGCTACCGCATATGATCAGCAAATGTGCAGGTAATTGATTGAATTTTTTAGGAATTCTCATTAACAATGATTTAGTCAAGTTGCTCAGAATGCTGTTCACGGGGCAATGGCTGGTTGGACAGGTTTTGCAGTCGGAAATTTGCATGGAAGAAGTTGCTATATTCCATTAAATGACGTCGTGTCCGAGAGAAGAAGGATTGAAGCTACAAGTAGTGATTGGCAGAAACTCCTTACAAGCACAGGCCAACCATCATTTTTGAATGATAACTAGAGGAGAAAATTTCTTGTTCTTAGAATCTTATTTAAAAATTTTCATTTAAGAAAAATGATATCTTTGTTGATAAATGAACAAACAACTTGTGTGAAACTATTTTTAAAAGATTTTATTTACAATAAATACCTGAACAATAAAAATTTATTTAAAGAGACGCTTTTCAAGGAAGCTGAGGATACGTGTAGATCCAAGCTGAGTATCAACATATGTACGATAAAGGAGATTTAGATCATCTTCTTTGAATATCAAAACTCTCATGAGGATCGTGTCTTCAATTCTATTGAGCAATTTATAATCTTTTTTTGTAAAGAAATAATCTTTGGTAGTATTTTCAATTTTTTTCTCCATTTCAGCAACAGTAGTCAGAAGATTAATGATAGGTTTGATAGAAGTTAAAAGATTAGGATTGGCAAAAAGAATTTTTTTCCTAATCATTTGGGTGTGCTCAAGATTTGGGACTCCTGTGAGACTTCTTTGCCAAGCGAGAGTGAACTTACTGATGGAATCAAAATCTTTGGCTTGATTAACAAAAGTCGGAATACATTGAGAGAGGGATTGGCTAAAGTTTGGAAGAAGAGATTTCTCGTGATAGAGGGAGCTGAAAATATTGACGGTATCAATTGTGATTTGAGCTCTTTTGGCAGTTTCTTGGAGGAGTTTTTCAGGCACCCAAGGGTAGGAAATTCCTTGAGAGTTGTCATTAACGTACTCAATTGCTGCTGAGATTTGCATGAGGTCAGTCAAAGTGGCTTTTTGAAGGAGATCTCTCCACTTGTCGGCAAGGTTCTCTTCATTTATCGTGATTGCAGAGCCTTCAAAAGTCTTTTTGAAAACTGGGAGTGTTCCAAGGAGATAAACAAGGACTTGAGGATTGGTGATGATTGAGAGAAATTCAAAATTTTTGGTCCAAAGATTGACAAAATCTTTAGAGAGGGTCTTTTTGGAAAAGTTGGCTGTTAAAAAGAGGAGCTTAGCGAGATTGGTATCTCTTGAGATAGAGTTTTCATGCTTGATGAGGTAGTGCTCGATTGAGGGAATAATATCTCCATACTTTTCTGAGATGAGAATGTCTGAGAAGACTGAGACCTGAGTGGGTGTCATATTTATGATATATTCTGGTCTAAAGTAAAAGCGGACAACATTCCACAAGATTTTGGTGGACTTGATGTTGTATCTTTTAAACTTGGCAATGAGTTTCATGATATCTTGGACTTTGAATTGTAAGAAATTAGCAGCAATATTTTTTTCAAGCTCAAAGAAGGTTTTTTCGTCGAGAGTGTTGAGGTGGAGAGACATTAAGAGTTCAAAGGCTTGGTGATGAGCAAGTTTTTTGTTGAGGATAAGCCATCCAAGTCTGGGCAGAACTTGGGCGTAGAGTTCTTTCCTTTCATTCGCAAAGATATTGCTGCCAAAGCTGATAACTGCAATGAGATCATCTAAGGTGAAGTCATCAATTCTGGAAGCGATAAATTCTTTGAGTTTGGGTGCCAATTGGTCATTTGTAACTTTCCAGGATAAGAGCATGTTTGTCATGACAAATATATGATAGTGGTGGCTTTTTAAATCTTCTTTTGGTTGATTTTCAAGAGTATTATTACCTGCTGGTAGAGAAGATGAGAATTTATCGAGCTCTTGGAATAAAGCTGTGGTGAGTTTTTCGAGGATCTCAGGATCTTTGTCTATGAGGTTGGACTTGAATCTGTCTCGGAGGTTGGAGCTTGACCTCAAGATGTTGGCGAATGAAAGAAGAGAAAGCTGTCCTTGTTGAAGATTTTGCCAGATAGTTTGCAAGATACTGTCGTAATTTTGAAGACTTTTTTGAGAATTGAAGGTTTCCAAAATGAGCAAAGTTCTTCCCAACTCAGTTAATCTATTTGGATCTGTTTGGGTAGTTTCCAATTCCGAAATGAGGCGATTCTGCAGAAGAGTGAGATTGAGAGGAATTAAGACTTCCTGCTGATTTTTTGTGATTTTAAAATTATTGATGTCAATGAGGTTGACTTGATAGGATTTGTTTTTGAGTTGTTCAATTTTGACAGCGAAATTTCCGAGAGATCTGAGATAGTTTTTGGAGGAGATGAAATCAAATTGTTCAACAAGAGCTGCGACTTTCTTTTCAAGGACATAGAGTAAGGGCTGGCTTTTGTTTTCCTTCAATGACTCGAGGGTAATATTATTGAGAAGAATTGAGTGTAAATTGAGCACAAAATGAATGGGAGAGGTTTCAATGCTCTCTTGGACCTTTTTGGAATAGTCTTGAATAAATTCAGTAGAGAATGAGTCCATATTTTTAACAATGTGCAAAAAGACGTTTTCGTTGATCGCCACTGAATTAGGCAATTTAATAGAATCAGAGATTTTTGAGGTCAAGTAAATCTCATATTGTCTAGCAATGTCTTTATATTGTTTGATATTTTCATAGAGGTTTGTAAGAGATTGTAGATTCGCATCAGCAATGATGTCCTTGATTTTGAATTGAAGGACAGAGAGGCACAAGTCTGAAACTTTTCCTTGATCTAATTTTGTGATTGTCGAGACAAGTTTCAGATAGGTATCAGCCTTGATTCTTTTAACATCAAAGAGGGCAGTGATGAGATTGCTAAAGATTTCTGACATATTAGGATCCCAGACTCCCCATAACTCGTGAAGATTGAGAAGTGCAGTCAACAGAGGGTGGCCAATGTTGAGGTTCCGAGATTTATCGGGTAAAATGTTGACAGTCAGGCTTTTAACGAGAGTTTGGTTTGCTTTTTGGATAAAAGGTGGATAGTCTGAATTCTCTGCCAATTCGTGCATGGAGAGGATCAAAGTCCCAATATCGTGAAAATTCATTTCTGGAATTTTTTGATCAATTAACTTGGTAATTTGTAAAAGAAGTTTTTCATCTTTTAATTGAGGGTCGTGGAGCTTGGTAAAGAGCTTGATGAGCTTCTTTGCTGGCAACTGAGAGGCACTTTGTTCCAAAATTCTTGTGACATGGGCAATTTTATCTTCCAAGCCACCGCCAATGGTACTATTAAGGTGAATCAAAGTCACGAGCAGCATGAATGAAATATTTGAGGATGGGGTTTTGAAGTTATTATCGATAGAATTTATAACTTTTTCTTGGATCTCCCGAAGAGAACTTTCTTCAAATTGATTCTTCACATTTCCAAGATAAAGAAGGTACACAGCTTCCTTAAAATTTAAGGAATTTGCGTCAGGAAGATTATCAAGGAGTGGCAAAACGTAGTTGTATTCGGTCATGATTTTTAATTTTTCTTCAAGCGAGAGAGTGTCTGGGTTTTGGTTGATGATAGTTGTAATTTTATCAAAGAGAGATGGATCGTCAATTTTGAAAAAGTCACAAAATCTCAGAAAGTCGTTGAGATGATGATAAGAGAAATCATGTTGAAGAGATTCAATAGCTTTATCAATGATGAATTTAAGATGTTGATTCTGATAGTGCACAGTATTTTTGGAGAGTTTTAAATGAGGAAGAGTATTGCTGATATCTTTAAATGTTTGCCAGACCTGAGAGAAGTCCTGGTTGCTATTTATGAATTGGTTGTAAATTTCTTCAAAATTCTTTCTAATATTCTCTTGGCCTGTTTCGTAAAGTTTGGTTTGACTGATAACAAGGTTTTTTGAGTTATAAATGGCAGCTCTGTCCTTATTATTGACTGCGAAATTCCTGTGTGGTAAACTCAAGATTGACTTTGTTGGATGATTGCTGAAAGCTTGGATCCATAAAGTTTTGGAAGAAGAGGAGATAAACTTTTTATTCAGAAAATTCAACATTCTTTTTTTAAAGATATTAAATTATTAAAATATCTTGCGGTCTCTATTGGAATCATAAATGTTAAACTTTTCTGATGTGAATTATGACAGAAAAAAATGAGTTATAAATATGAAAGAGGATAAGCAAATATGGACCCAAGTAAAATACCAAGGTTGAGAGAATTAAAGAGTAAGAAGCCAGCTATTTCTTTCTTTTCTCCTTCAACAGATTCAGGACCCAAAATAAATAATGAAGCACAAGTAAATCCATTAGTGAGACCAAAGAGTGCTGCATTAACAAAAGCAAACCAAGTAGCATCTATGATTGGGAAATCAGTTGTGACGACTGGGATAATGAAAGTGAGGAAAAATAAAAATCTAAGCGCACTCAATATCATGACAATTTTTGGTTTGACTAGAGATTTTATAGTAGTTGCATACTTGCCTATTGTGTCGCATACATTGAAGGCAAGTTGCAAATTCACCGTTTTCCAGGCTGAATTGATTGTAGGGAGTGGATTCATGAGCATAACACCTGGGAATAAAGTGAGTGTGAGAGCGAGGTTGAAAACCATCAGGAAGCATATCACTCGAATTTCTCTAAAGACAACGAGAAGTTCTCCTCCTCCTCCTTTGAGATTATTGACATCGTCTCCTTTATTATGTTCTAAAGAGCTTGGGTTAAGGGCAGTATTTTCTTTTTCAGCATAAAGAAGTTTGCTTGATGAATTGATACTAATTTTTTTCTGAGCATAATCAGAGCTGATGAACTTAGAATGGATAGCAATGCAGATGAGAATAAATGCTCCAGCAACTCCATAGTAGATAAGGATACCTTTGCCATCTGTCTGATCAGAGTTGCTTGGAATAAACACAATAATCATGATTCTCAAAAGATTCGGAATGATTCCTCCAATTCCAGTTCCTGCATTTTGATCGGACATATATTTTGGAGGAAAGTACCCAGCAAGTCCAACAACACTGGAATTATTAATACTATTCAAAATACCCAAAAGACTGAGGATAATCAAGATAATAACGTACCCAAAAAGGGTGTTTGGGAAAGTAATAGCAACAATCGGGACCATGATTAGCATAAAAAAGATAACGACATTAGTTCCTGCGATTCTTTGGTTGATTGATGACTTTTTGGCGATTTGTGTCATAAAAAAATTGATAAGCACTCCACAAAAAAGGTTGGCAATTGGAAAGATGAAAGCAGCTTTTCTTCCTGGAAATTTCAAATCATAGAAATCAAGTGTTGAGAGAACACCGTTCCAAGGTAGCAATCCTCCAATTCCTTGCAGTAAAAAATAAGTTGATGCAAGTGTATTCGAATCTGTGTGTGATATAGAGTACATCTGGATTTTACTAGATTTGAAATAAATCTTACTTGAGAATTTTAAGAAAAGAAATTTGATTCTATTTTTGTTGGAGTTTAAAAGGTGTTATGGGTGATTAAAATCAAAATTTATAGAGGAAGTAAAAGTTACAACAGAGATGAAAATTTATTTAATGTGAAGTTGAGGAATTAAGAGACTTTGAAAAGTAAGGGGATTCTTTTTTGTTTTTGAAGGATGGGTTCATGAGTTGTATCCAATAATTTAGCACAACTTTGGGATTGAGATGTGGGAAAAGAAAAATAAGTACTTGAGGTTAAGATGAAGCAATTGAGTTTTATTGACTAAATAAAGCATGTGCATATCCAAATTGCTCTCAAACCTTGAGGAGAAAATTTAGAATTATTCTCAGAGTGAAATTTACCAAATATGTAAGAGTTTAAATGGTTGATTATTGACTCTTCCTTTAATTGGATTTTCAACATGTGAAGGCTATATGAGCAGTTAAAGAAGCTGTAAATTGAGGGAGAAGAAGTTACTTGGAAATCTTGATCAAGGCTAAAGAAATAAATATTTCCTTCTTTGTCAAAGACAATGGGTTTAGTAAGTTGTTCGAGGTATTTGCTTGGATTTCGCAGAGTAATGGGATAGTATTTAGGGATAATAATATGAGTAAGTGGATTTTTTGTGAATGGTCCAAGTGTAGCTAAAGGTTTACTGTAGTTTTTGGTAAGTATCCTATTAGAATTGGTAAATTTGATAATCATAGTTATAATTACTCGATAGTTCCATCTCTATTGCCCATGTACAAGTATTCAGAGGCAGAAACAGCAACACTCAAAGGCCCATGCTCTCTTTCAGCATTTTCATAAGTTCTAGGAGGCTTGGTTTGACCGGCTGTTTCGATTTTAGCGAGTCCCTTTTGATTACAGATGAAGAGGCTATTTCAAAATTAGAAAATAAGATTGGAAGTGACCTACTTGATTCCTTGTTTATCAATATCCATGTCTGAGCATAACAAAGCCTCACTTAATCTGGAGTAATGCTCGCCTATTTCAAATTGTGCGATTTTGACCAATTTGATTTTGGAGTCAAAGTTCATTCCAGGGTCACTAAACGTTTGATTGACGTCAAATTTATTTAGAATAGCAATATTCCAATTTATAACTTTTCCGAATTCGTCCAAGGAGAACACTTCATAGACATTTTTGCTTGAGTAGGTATCTTTGATTTTGATAATGGATGAGTTATGCCCATTTTCACCAAGATAATCTGTGGAGTAATTTGAAAAGCGGTAAATGAATTTTTCTCCATATCTGCCAGCCTCCTTTTCTTTGATTTTATTGACAATTTCATGAATATTCTTGGCATGCAAGAGGTTGGAGTCTCTGAGATCCCATAATAATAAAGATCCATCCTTGGTACCTCCAATAAGGGCATGTCTGAAATTGATTGAGATATATAAACATACGACTTCTGAGAGGGCAATGAAATATCTTGATGCAGATTGATTGAGATATTCAATAATAAGTCCCAAGGGGAAAGATCGACCGTTCATGGTGAAAACTATTCTATAAGAAGCAAAGATTTGATTCCTTGACCCTTCAAAGGCACAAAGCAACTTGATGTCATCAAAGATTTCAAAGAGTTCTTGAGGAATTTCTAAAGATTCCTCAACTGGTGTGATATTCATCATTTTATCCTTTGATGTGATATTTTTGCTTTGGTAAGTCAAAATTTCATCAATAACGGGATAAGCGTTTTTGACGAATCTAGGGGAAATACATTATTCAAAATTGCAAATTTCAAATGGGATACTCGATCATCTTATTGGTATCTTCAAATTCGTCATCACCACCTGCAGGCTGTTCTTCCTTGAAATAAACATCTCGAGCAGCCACTGAACTGAATACATTACGATTCCTATCTTCTGGCCATTGATTTCCAAAATCAAATTGGAATCTGAGAAAAGTTAGGGAATTCCCGTATTCAATAAATTCTTACTCATCTTCGGTTTGAACTTCCCGAGTAGCTCTTTCATCATTTGTTTGATCTCCAGAGTTGGCCAAAATACCATTTTGTATTCTACTGACATATAAACTGTATTCGCTTGAAGGTTGGATTTCGAGTAAATTGTCAAAACTTTCAAACTCCAAGCCAACAAAATCTTTGAGGTAATTGATTCTTTCTCTTTGTAAATCTTTTGCTTCTTGATCAACATAAATGAATTCGGGTTTTTTGTCTTCAACAAACGATCTTGTGTCTTTTTGTTTGGGTTGAACGGGTTCCTCTTCAATATAGGCGGGACTAGTATATTCAGGACTCTTGAGATCTGGGCTTGCAAATTCATCACTGTCATAGTACTCATCATCATCCTCGTCATCTACAGGAGTCACCTGCTTTTTAGTTTGTATGATTGGCGCAGTTCTTTGTGGTTCTTCAACCTTTCCATCATTCAAAAAAGTAGGAAACAATAAAACCTTTTGTGCTGTAGGTGTTGGTTTTTTAGTAAAATTGAGGTTGGGTTCTAGACAATGTTATTCAGCATCGGTATCAGGGTGAATTTCTACTTGCAGCTATTTCCTTTTCAGCATCTTCCTTCTAAAGAATGATAAATGAATCATTAATTGATCATGAATTACTTCAAAATCATCACTATAGTTGTCTGATTCATCTGAAGCAGGCTTTTGAACAATTTGTCGAACTGGCAGCTGATTTGATTGTGGATTCTTTGAATTTACTTTAGGAATTGTACGAGACATCATTATAATCTAGACAGAAATTAAATATAACTTCACTTCAAATATTATTTTTGTTTAGAGAGAAATACTATTTATTTATTTCTCTCTCTAAAAGGTAATTGGGCCGAGAGTAAATTTTTTGAGAGTTTTGTTGAAAATCATCCAGGTGAGAGAGCAATCACGCGAGGAGAACAAAATTTTTACGAAAGTTTTGTTTTGCCTAAAAATTTGAATATTTTGGAAAATCATGAAAAAAGAATGCCTTTTGAAAGACATGGATTTTTCAAGTGAAGAAAGAAATTTTTTTGAATATTATTTCGCAGAAGGAGAATGAATATTTCTCATCTCATCTAAGATGATGAAAGACTTGAAAAAAAGAGAAATTTAATTTGAAGTAAAAAGTATCTTGGGAGAGAGAATGTGAATTTAATTTGATTAAAAGAGTGAATCTATAAAATATTGGAAATTAATTTCCTGAGGCAATGCAAATTTTCGTAAAAACCCTTACTGGTAAGACCATCACTCTCGATGTTGAGCCTTCTGACTCCATCGAAAACGTCAAGGCTAAGATCCAAGACAAGGAAGGTATCCCTCCTGATCAGCAAAGATTGATCTTCGCTGGTAAGCAACTCGAAGACGGAAGAACCCTCTCCGACTACAATATCCAAAAGGAATCCACCCTTCACTTGGTCTTGAGATTGAGAGGTGGTGCCATCGAACCCACCATCGCTGCCCTCGCCAGAAAATATAACGCTGATAAAATGATCTGCAGAAAGTGCTATGCTAGACTTCCCCTTAAGGCCCACAACTGTAGAAAGAGAAAGTGCGGACACTCCAACCAACTCAGACCCAAGAAGAAGCTTAAGTAATTGTATTGGCAATATTTAGTGTTTTTGTTTGATATGGCTCTAAATAAGATATGGTATATTCCAATATTATCTGTCAAACTCGAATCTATTAAGACTCCGATAGAATCTTTGTAATAGACAGCGATTCATAACCTTGTAAGGTAGTTCCAATCAAGCTAAAGACTTAATAATTAAATTAATGCTAATGCCAAACTCTTTTCATTTGACTCCATCACATTAATTTTTTCTCCTGAAACCCAAGCCATAAATTTCACCTCATTATTTGATTAAAAAAAAATCAACATGGGAAAAAAGGTTTCCCTGAAAATTTACTTTCCAAGCAGACAAGGAGTCAAAAATGTTTTTAAAGGTGAAGTAAAAGAATGATAATGATGATATAAACTTTTTTACAAAAAATAAATTTCGAGGGATCATCTTACCTTAATTAGATTGATATTTTCTTTGGAGCATGGCAGAGTCCAAGAGACTTTTAATAGTGGATATCTCTTTATTGAGGTCATTAATTTCCTCTTCTAAGGCATGAGAGTCATTCTTTGATTTTTTGTCCTTTGAATAGATAGGACTTTTATATCTGGAGCCAGTTCGATTGTGGTGAGTTTTATGATCATCTATGACATTCATTCTCTTGGGAGGTTTTCTGTTTTCTACTCGCTGAAGATAATTCATGTAATTTATGTTTTCTTCGTTTTCTTCGTCAACTTTCCTTGCAGAGCGTTGTGTCTTTGAAGAGATGGTGGTGATATTTGGATTATTTTCTCTTGCATAAGCTCCGCGTTTTGCTGAACGCAAGACTGGAGGCCTTTCATCATCTCGACTTAAATCCGAGGTCTTGAGCGCTCCTGAATCTTCGTCAGGAATTGTCTTTTTAATAGTATGGAGTCTGTTTTCAATTGTGGTTAACCTTTTCAAATTTTCATCCTTTTTTCTGTTGAGGTCATCAATATATCGATCTAGTTCAGCATATTTGGCATGTCTTTCTTCATGGAGTTTTTTATTTGAAAGGTACTTTTCTTCTTGCTCGTAGCTTTTTTTGAAATCTGAGTCTTGAAGTGATTGATGTACTGAAATGCTAACCTGTTTTTTATCATAGCGACGAGGGGATAAATAGTCTCCATTTTTGGTAGTGTGAGACTTTTTTTCTGCCATAATCGTATGAATTGTTTTGTTTTCTTCTTTGAGTTTATCGACAGCTTCTCTATACTCATTGATTAATCCCTTGACATCATTTCTAATAGCGAGCATGGTGTTGTTATCGCTCAGGGTTGAGCTTAACAGCGACTCATTAAACTTTCTTCTTGGAGAAAATGTTTTTTCCTCGAGAGCAGGCTCTGAAGGCAGCCTATTAATTGCAATATCTCTAGTTTTGACTCGCTCATCAAAGTCTCGAATTTCATTTTGGATATTTTGAAGAAGGAACTCAATTCTATTTTTCTCAGAGAACTCTGGGCCACAGTAGACTTTGATGACGCCCAAAACAAGGATTTCTAATTCAGAAGTGTAATGTTTAATCCTATGAAAGATATTTTTAGCAATTGTGAGTTTTTCTGTAAAGTCCTTTTCAAGTTGGATAATCTGAGCATCTGGAGTAAAATTATTCAAGTTTTTTTGAAGAGTTCTGCCTTGATAATACGTTGTCATATTTGAATTGTTTTTTTAAATCTTATCTTTTATTAATTAAAAGAGTGTTTTTCTTAATAATCTGAAGGGAAAATATTCGTTAATTTCGAGATATTGTATGATTTGGTAGAGAGGCAAATCAATAGATAAAAATTACACAAAAAAACCACCATGAACATGAATTCGAATGACATTAATTTTCATTATTTAAAAAAAATATTACATTTATCATTGATGATATCGGCAACTTTATTTTCAAACGGATGAAAATCTGCATCAATGTGACTTTCAATCCCCATAATAGTTGAGGAGAAGGTTTGGAGTTCATTTTTGACTCTTTCAGCGATAAGGGCGTTGTCGATTTCAAGTTCTATGAAAATTGGGAGATATAAATCTGTCAAGTTATCGAAGATTTGGTTCAAAACGGCAAATGAAAATTCCCGAGGAAGATATTTTGATATGTTTTTATAAACAGCTTTGACTTTTTCAAGAATTTCATTTGAATGTTTCGTTGGGGCCTGGAAATCTGATTGTGTATCATCATTCCAAGATAAAGCTTTCAGCTGATTACATTTTTCGATCAAAACCAAATCTCGAAGCATATCTGATATCTTTGTTAGCAGGTTCGAAATGAGAGTATTGCTGGTTTTGTTTAAAAGTTGAGATGAAGAGTTTTGAAGATAGGACTTGGAATGAAGGGTATTTAAACCATTTTTCAAGAGACTCAAAGTTGCTGCTGCAAAAGCCAGAATGTCAGGAGTGATAACTCCACCCAAAGCTGAAGACTTTGAATGACCTTCTAGGATATCATATTGAACGTTGGAAATAAAGGTATTGATCAGAATGACAATTTTAGAAAGACATTCTTCCCGCAATGTAGTGAACTTTTCTGCAAAGAGGGTGATTTCAGAGATTGCTCGGACCAGTGCAAGGTAAGATGCACTTGCTTTATAAGTTTTTGAGTTGATAAGAATTGTCTTCTTTTTGACAGAAAAAGAATTTTCTGTGAATTCTTTTTGTTCACTTTCGTGGAACAATTTCAAGGATTCAAGGGATTCAGACGGGACTTCAATAGGTTTCCATGTTTCATTTTTGATTTTGTAAGTCAGGTTCTCTTTTTCAAGGTTTGAATAGGCTTGGAAATATTGCTTTTCATAAAAAAGTCTGAGAGTGTTCAAAGATGTGACGGATAATTGTTCGAGTAAACTCGAGGTGGTTTTGAGGAGAGTTTTATTCAAGAGGTCATTTTCGGATTTCCATTCTGAATGGAATTTTTGTTGAGAGTCAAAGTTTTCTTGGAAGTAAACTATGATTTCTCCAAGGATATCTGAGAATGTTGAAAACTGCTCTCTTGATAATGCGGAGATATTAATAAGCTGAAGTAGCTGAGTGATTTTATCATTAAAGTTTCTGATGATAAGAGCATAGATTGAATAAAACTCTTGGAGCGTGGCACTCAAGACTTTTGTATTTTGAAGAGTGATATCCGGGATATTTTTAAAGTAAGATATCACTTGAGAAACACTCATGTTGTGAATGTTTGAAAATCTAATGAAAAATTGTTTGTACGATTCGACATATGAAAGCAAAAGTTCTAGTTGTTTATTTTGGCAGTTTGAGGATTCCTTCGTCTTTGCAAGGAACTGAGTGTGGAAATGTTTCAAGGCTTCATGAAGCTTTGGTCTCAAAGTGATGAAAGAAATTTCTTTCAGCTTGATATGGGAAAGAATATGCTTTGCAATTTCCTCTGGAAGATGTGCGTTCTTAGAATTATCAGATAATGGTTTCAGGAGATGCTCTAATGCAATGGCTTCGAATTCGTTGATTAAAGATTGTTGTAAGAGGGTTTTTGCTTCTTGGAGTTTGTTGCAATAAATTTTGAGGCACGCTATGTTATTGAGTTTTTGGTTGACCATTTGTTCAGAGCTCAGAAGAAGGTTGACAGCTGACTCAAAGTTGCCTTTTTGAACCAAGTGAGTTAGGGTGGGGACAATCTTTTTGAAAACGCCCACTGTTTCTAAAATCTGTTTAGTCTTTTGAAGATTAAGCTGTTTCTTTTTTAACTTGAGAATGTCGATAATTTGGCTTGTATTTGTTTCTTTGAGTTTCTTATTGGATTCCTTGAGGGCCTTTATAGCTCGGAGACTTTTGTCTATCTTTTGCTCTTGAAGAGTGAGAGTATGGATAGTTTCTATTATAAAATCGAATTTGCTAGAGATCTGGCTGTACAAATTTGCCTTAACTTTTTCCAGATCACTTTCAAGGATATTCTGGATGTCAGCGAGTTTTTCTGGTTCTTGCTCAAAGACGGCAACATTGAGATGAAAATCATGTTCAAAATATTTTTGAGGTATCGTGTTGTAACAAAGGAGAAGGTTTTCAGTCAAGTTGGTCCTTTCCTTTTCAAAAGATTCCTGAGTAGATAATTCTTTTTCTTTGACATACATATGATATGAGCCTTTTAAGTTGTCAACATACACTTGAAAATCTTCAGGTGAGACATCTGGTCGAAAATTTTTTCTCTCAGGAAGCAACGCAATTCCTCCGATGTTTTCCACAACATGCTCTTCGAACATGACGAATAAATTTTGCATGATTGAGCTTTGTTTTTCTGGCATGTTGAATACAGAAGAAGCACTGCCTCGAAGATAGTCTGTTTTCATGGAGACTTCGGATGACAATGAGTCTAAAGTGGAGCTGGATACATCATCACCTTTTGAGCCAGAAGTGTCATTCCTCTCAGAAGTGAGAATCTCCGCAGTGATTTTAGTTGAAGTTGGTACAGTTGACTTTTTCTTCCAGAATAAATTTAACAATGAGCTCATGAGAAAAAAGAAGATATATTTGTTGAAAAGACAGGAAATATTAAACTGCTAAAAATAAACTCACTTGGAACTTATTCACGAAGGATTTTTTTAGAAATTAACTTGAGAAATTAGAGTGTTTTCCTGGAGAGAATTTTCTATTGTGAAAAATATCTATATGTGTGTGTTTTGAAAGACAAACAAATTTAGGGTTCGGACTTCTAAACTCTGAACATCTAGACCATTTGTCCGGTGACTCCAGAAAACCCGAAAGAGTTTTTGGAGAATGCAATTACCTTTTCTTTATAATTCTTCAAAGAAAATTTCTTAAGTTTTGTTGAAATTTTTTGTTAGAATTTTTTTCGAAATAATTTTTTTTTGGGAGAAGATTCGGCAGAAGTCGAAGAGATAATTTTTTTTGACTTAATGATTTAGAAGAAATTTTCAGAAAAATGAGGTTTTTTAAAGAATTCACAATTTTTTGTTTTAACCTTCAAATCAGGGAAAAAAAAAAAGCCCAATTTTCCTTCAGAAAATTTTTCAAAAAATTTCTTGGTCGAAAATGGAGAAAATTTTTTTTAGAAAAATATTTCAAACCAGAAGAAGAAATCTTTTGTAAAAAATTTCAATCAGAATTTTTTTCCATCAAAAAGACAAAAAAGTTTTTTCAAATATTTTTTTCTGAATGATGATTTCAAAAATTTGAAGATAGTGATGAAATATGTAATTTTGATGAATGAAGACAAGGTTTGAAGGCAAAAAATAAATTAAAAGCAAACGAGGACCAAATTTTAATCGGACAGATAATTTATAATAATACCGACTTAAATGTTTAGTTTTATAACACTTGCAGGATTATAAATAAATTACTATAAATTAAATAATAAAAAATTCAATTCTGATGAGTACACAGCAAGAATCCAAGCCTGATGTTCCAAATGGAGAAATTGTGGGCGAAGAAGAAGTATTGGAACTGAATATCTTTTGTCCTGATCACCCTGAGGAACTGGTTCACAGAATTTGTGTGAATAATAATGCCGAAAAAGAGGTTTTGTGCGTGGAATGTTTGATAAACTCGGAAGATCCCAAGGGTTTGAAGGCCAACCTAATGACTGCCAACCAATTCATCAAGTTAGCAAGTGACTTTTACGAAAAGGCCGAAAAAACAGGCACTGACCCAACTCAGATGCCAAGCGAATGTCAAAATCTTTTGCTTAAGCAGGCTGAAAACATCGAAAAGGTTAGCAAGCATATTGAGAAAGAAAAGAGAAAAATTGAAGAGCGATTCAAGTCTTTGATAACAGAGTTTACGAATCTCTGCAACAAGAAGATCGAAGAATATTCAACTGTTTTGGATAAACAGCTTTTCAACTTTAGATACAATTACATCTATTTTGAGAAGCAGCTGAATAAGGTGTACCCTCAAGAGAACCAAGAGGAGCAAGTGGTTTACCCAACCAAAGAAGCTTTGACGGAGAAATTCCAAAAAGTGACAAATAACATCCAATTGGTGACCTTGATTAAGAACGTGAAGCAAGACTTGAAGGAAGCCAACTTTAACCCCTTGGTGCCTCAGGAGAGTACAGAAGAAACTCGCAAGAAAAAGTTGGGCGAGCTTCTTAAGTCGATTAAAAATCAAACAGGACAGCTTCCTGCCTACAGCTCCAAGAACACGTCAGAGGAGAGTGTGTTGAAAGGATTGAAGGAGAGTTTAGAAAAATCAGTCGCTAAACTTTTTGAGTTGGAGAATGAAATCCCAGATTTAAGTAAAGGTGACAGTTTCCCCAACAGTAAGATTTTGACAACTCCCGAACAGCTTTCTTTATTGAAGAAATGGACCAATAAAGACTCCTTGAACTTGAAGCTTTTGTATAGAGGAACAAAGGACGGTTTTACAGGACAAGCCTTCCATTCAAAGTGTGACGGAAAGAATGAGACTATTACTTTGGTGAAGGCACAAGGCACCAACAAGATATTCGGAGGTTACTTGGATGAGGCCTGGCAGACACAAGAAGCTTGGGTGAACTCAAGCAAGTGCTTCGTCTTCTCATTGACTTCGAAAGAGAAATATACAATCAAAGCTGGACACGAGATGTACGCAGCTTACGGAGGATCATCATATGGTCCATCTTTCGGTGGAGGATACGATTTCCATATCTCAGGAACCGCAGGTGGTGCCCTGTTGTACTCATTTGAGATTACTGATTTAAATAACTTCACAGGTGGCAGTTCGTTTACTTGCGCCGAAATCGAAGTCTTCCAAATCACAAAAGGAGGAGGAGACCAATCCTTTGATGTCACTGGCAAGAAAAGCATAGGTGGTCAAATCACAAATGAAATAAAGAAGAAGGTCGCTGATTATCAAGGTCATGATGTCAGCAAATACAAAATGATTTATCGTGGGTCAGAAGATGGTATGACTCCTGAAGCCTTCCACAGCAAGTGTGACAATAAAGGCCCAACAGTTGTTTTCGTGAAAGTTAAGGATAGTGATGACGTTATCGGAGGCTACACCTCTCAAGCCTGGTGCGCCACAGAAAACTACGCTTTGGATAATGAGGCCTTTGTGTTTTCTATTGAGAAGAACCTGTTTTGCCCTGTTGCAATAGCTGAGAGTGCGATTTTCCAATCTGGATCAACAGGACCTTACTTTGGTGATGATGAGACCCTTATTGTATTTAAAGAAAAGGTGGGAGGAAATTACAACGTCGTTGTGAATTCATATGATTGTTACACCGATGGTGAAACATTCTCTGGAAAAGGAGGATATACATTTGAACCTGAAGAAGTCGAAGTTTATGAAGTTTCCGATTAAATAATTGTTTGATATATCTAACAGCAGCTCTTGATGAATTATGTTATATTTATCACTCTAAAAACTCAAAAATGCCTTTATTATGATAAAATAATCCTCTGGAAAAAATCTAAAATAAAGAAAGAGAATTTTACTTTTGATTTTGTTAAGATTTCAACAGGAAGAAATAATTTTTATTTTGATAAAAAATTACAAAAATTTTTATTGAACAAATTACAAGGTACAAAGGGATGAGCCAAAAAGAATATACATTTATTTAATTTAGAAAGCGAGCGGAATTATTGTTTTTTGAGTTTTTTAGAAGGCAAAGATTTTTTATTATTATTCGCACTTTCGAGCTCAAGAGATCTTTTATTCAACACACTTTGAACTAGAACTCCAGCAGCGAGATTTTTTTCTGTGCAAGATTTGCAAGTATATTTGAGTTTTTTCCAATTTGTGTTTTTGGGAAGTCCGACACATTTGGGGTGATACCAATTTTCACATTGTTCACAATCTTGAAAAATTAGATTTATTTTCTGTAAAAAGAAATACCAATCATTAATTTTCCGTCATAAGTTTTTCTACAAATGCAATAAAGGATATCAGACTTTTCTTCATTGTCAACTTTACCTTTTTTGACTATTCGCAGAGTTAGCAGAGAAAGAGAAAGACAATGATTACTTTTTTTCTGAGGAAGTTGAGTCACATGAGTCTGAGGTTTTTCTGATTCTCTATCTCGGAGTCTTCTTCCAGATTGGTTGCGGTTTTCTTGAGTTCGACCACCAGAAGTGGCCTTGTGAGTGCTTTTCAGTTTGAGGAGTTTGAGTTTTTGCTTTTTCTTCATCTCGGCATGAAGTTTCGAGTACTTTTGGTATTTTTGTTCCGGAGTTAAGTTTTTATATGGCATATTTCTCCAGATTTCATCATCAAATGATAGTTTGGTTTTGGCTCTATGAGTCGCTTTAGGGATGTTGATATCGAAAATTTCGAATTTGTCAACTCCATCGGCAGATGGGACACTTTGTAAAGTGATTGAAAGTGGTTGGTTTTTGTGTTGCGTGATATATTTATCGATCAACTTGAGGAAGTAGTTGCCTTCTTCTCTGATGCTCAGAAGTTTTTTCCTTTTCAAATTTTCTTCTTGAAGAATTTGTTCTTTGGTTAAAGCAGTATTTGAAGCATGAAGCTCCGGTCTGGATGGTTTACTTTCTTGAAGGTAAGCTGCATATTGTTTGTCAATTGCATTAAAGAATTTTTGGATTTCATCCTTCATTTTATTTTCAAGGCTCTCAATTGTCCTCTTGAGTTTTAAAGGTGTATGCTTCTCACAGTAGATATGATAAATGAACTTTAATTTTTTTAGAGGCATTGACGAAGGGAAAATTTTACTTGGTTATTTTCATTTTCCCTGATTTCAAGGAAAGTTTGAGCTCTTCTTGCACATTCAGGATGAAAAGCCTTTTTACAACTATTTCTTTCACAATTCACTATCGCTCCATTTTCTACAGGAAAAAATTTAGCTTGAAAAAATGAATTAATTATGAACTTCTTTTTTCACAAATGCTACATTCATATTTAAATCGATCTTTATTGATATTTTCAAGACCTAGAAGGGTAAGAGAGTGCGTCTTCAAAATTCTTTTTTTACCCAAGATGTTGGAAGCATAGATATCATCACCGAAATAAAGTTCAGGAATGAATAAGACACAAGAGATATGAGCCCAGATATACGGTGGTTTTGGTTCATCCTTAAGTTCCTCTTCTGTGAAAATTTAAACAATTATGGATCCCAACTATATTTTTACCAGTAAAATGTTCATCTAGTAATTCGAAATCATAATAGAGGTCTTGCTCTTCATCTTCATCATCATGATGGGCGGCAACGCCTGATTTATTTTTGGCTTTGTTAATGTATAAACTTGGAGGCTTGATTTTAGGAAAAGCTTTGACAGAATCTGTATGACAATATGACTTGAGGAAGGCATCAAATTCAGGATTAGAAAACTCAAACAAGTCTGTATCAACTCTTGTACAAGTGGGTTTCATAGCTCCTCCTCTTTTGTCACAGAAAGGACATCTGAGATATTTGCCCTTGTCTTGGAAAGTAAGACAAACATCACAAATCCAGTCTCCATCAGGTAAAACTGGGATTCCATAACATTGCTGGTGAACTCCAATATTACATTTCTAGTCAGGTAAAGTTTTTGTCAGGAAAAAGAAATTACGGCGCAGAAAACAATGAGATCGTCGTCACTATAATCAGCATCATTACAAATTTGACATATTGCATCTTCGAGTTTAACTTTGACATTTGTTTTGCGACTCATTGAGCCTGGTCCCTTTTTACCACCTTTGGAAGCGTGGGACTCATTTGGCATTGGTTGGGCCGGTTTTGCAGTTTCTTTGGCTTCGTTCTGTTTCTTTTCTAGGTAACTAATGAAAGCCTCTTCTTCTGGAAATTTCATTTTGAAATCGACAAGACTGTCTTGGAGATCATGATTTAATTTACGCAGAGGCTCTTCTTGCTGAATTAAATCTGAGATTTTGGTTTCAATTGCATCTATTTCTTTTTCATTATGAGAGGCAATGCCGTATAAATCTTTTTCATAGAGTAAGATTAAATCTTGGAGATCAATTTTTGATAAAAGATCAAAGTTTTCTGGTTTTGAGTCGTTATTTTCGTGCAATGCGGTATAGTTTTCATAGATAAATCTTCTCATTTCGATCATCCATTCATCATCTTCCATTGTATAGTTTGGTCTGTGGACATGATTGATAGTTCTGGATGCAGCAAGATTATTTGCTCGAATAGTCTCCGTAGAGTGTCTGATGGCTTTTGAAAACGAACTAAGGTGCATATGCTCAGAGGCCTCAACAACAGGCTTAACGTGAATGACTTCAGATTTGAGGTCAAGTCTGGTTAATCTCTGAGGAATATCGGGAGTGAAACCCTTGAGCCGATACAATCTGTTGTGAATTGAATCTTTATTATTTTTATGAGCAAATGTGTTTCTTGGGAAATATTCTGCATTTATAAGGAACCAATACACATTGGGAGTGTAATACTTGGCTGCTGAGATTTTTTGCCCTGAGACATAGTTTTTGGACCAGTTGAATTTTGAAAGGCAATCGATGAAACTGACAAGTTCATTGTATTTAGAATGAGTAGCTTTTCGATTATACTTCTTCTTTGGGTTGGGACTTTCGTGGATCTCAAGAGAACCCTTTTTGAGAGAATTTTTGGTATTATTCTTTTTGCTTTCAATCTCCATCGGCAAGTTTGTTTCTTGATTTTCTTGGAGTTTTTCTTGTAGAGTGTTTTCTATAGTTTTTTCAGGTCCTTCATCCTTGAGAGGGTTTGGAGGACTTGAAGTTTGGTCAAAGGGAACTTGTTCCTCATTTTCAATTGGGAAATTATCACTTATCTGGGCTTGAACGGATTCTTCGAGAGGGTTTGTAGAAAGTGGAGGTTGATTTGATTCTGTGGGGATGTCTGTGCTTTGAACCGAGTGGAGGTCCTTCTTATTCTCTGAAACACTCGGTTCATCACTATGATTAACATCTGATTGGAATGTTTTTGGATTCTGTGTTTCTTCAAGAATCATTTTGTCTGTTTTTGAAGCTAGGAGAAGTTAAGGACGATGGAAAGGAAACGGATGATACGAGAGTCGCAAGTGTTGATTTTTTCAGATACCAAAGCCTAATTAATGAGTTTGGTGCAAATGAAAAAAAATTACCTCCTCTTCTTCCATGCAGTCTTGCTCAGCGCCGTGAGTCTTTGCGTCCAAAGGAGGAATAGTCACACCATTGGCGAGTGTATGATCGTCTTTGAAGTTTATGAAGAGTAGAAAATGGGCCCTTACCTAAGAAATGCTGCATTACTTCGAATATTCTACGAATAATTTATCATTAATTTTTTTCAAAGTCGTTCCTAAGAAATTCAAAGTTCAGTCGGTTCCAAAATATGAAGAGAGAAGAGGAAAATTTTTCTTAAATTGAATGAGGAAAAAATTGGTATTTTGTTGGGCGAGAATTCTAACACGCCAATGAAAATTTAAATAAGATAAAGGGAGCTGAAGTGGATCTATTATGATAAGAGAAAATTTCTATAATTTATTATTGAATATAATTTTATTAAAGATTGCGAAAGTAGATGTTGCGCAGCATTTTATTTGGATGCTTAGTTTACTTGATTTCAGCGAGCTTTACGCGCATTTCATACAAGATTATCCAATCATCTGATCCATTTTGGATTGTGGAGATTAACGCAAATGAAAGAACAGAAGAGATTCCAATGATGATCATCCCATACTCAAAGGACTCGTGGTTTTCCCCAGAAGATAGTGATGAGAAAAATATTGAAGCTCTTGTTTGCGACAGTTCAACGGCATGTAATATCCTTAATTCGAACGTTGGCGATGAAACAATAAATTATTTGAATTATACACTGAAAGGAGCATCAGCAAATTTGCAGGCATACCCAAACGCTTATACAGAATTTTTCAATCTAACTCAAGCAACGAAATCATCAATCGACAGCTTTTCTATGAAAGTCCCACTACAAGTTGTTGGCGGGTTGGGATTGGGAATAAATGATAATCCTGGGGAAACTTCATTTTTGAGAGGATTTAAAGAGCTTGATAATTACATTGCTTCAATCTATTTATCTCAGAATAACTTTGATATAACATCAGAACTGCTGATAGGGGATTATAATCAAGCTTTTATTGAAGATATTGGGAGAAACTTTACAATTCCTGTTCAGGATAAATCTCAATGGTCATTAAGTTTCAGTATGGTCGCAGACAACACAGGCCATGAGTATAATGTTTCTTTCAGCGAGCAGCAACCAAGTGCTATCCTTGATCCCAATCTCAACTACATCGGAATTCCAGATTCGATATACTCTACATTTTTGCAAAATTTTACAACTAACAACAGTTTAAGCTGTTCAAATGATACACTCTTTCCTGTTTGCCAGTGTGAAGATACCAAGGTGTTTCCCTTGATTTACTTCAGGTTTGGCCAAGTCAACTTGGTTTTCCCTCCAGATTTGTATGTGAAAAAGGAAGGCTCAAATTGTACATTGTTGATTGGCTCAACTAAAGTTGTAAAGGCAGTCTCTGCTTTTCAAAATGTTTGGGTATTCGGCTCACCTGTGTTGACGTACTATTACACCATGTTTGATTTCAACTCTCCTAATTATCAAATTATTTTTACAAAAGCAAAGATATTTGAACGAAATAACAGATGGTATATAATTTTAGGAGCTAGTGCCTTCGTGGTTCTCCTCGCAGGGATTTTAGCTGGACTCAGTTTATTAAAAGGAAGAAAACAATATCAAGTTGAAACTCTCATTGAAAATGAAGAAAATAAGAAAAATGTATAACCTATTTGGAATTATTATATTCTTTTTTGTATTCATAAAAATAAACTGAGACAAAGATTTAATTGGGTCAGATAATAAATTTTGATCTTTTGTGTTGAGATATATTTGAAAAAAATACTAGATTATTTTATATTTGGAACAAAATAATTTAGCGGAGACCTGAAAAAATACAATGTCAAAGAAGATTAGTTTAGAATTCGTGGTTAAGGGGAAGGTTGAGACAACTGCAACTCTACCTTTTCTCCCAGTAGTTGAAAGCAAAGCCGTAAAAGTTCCTTTGTTGTAGATGTTTAAAGTAGTAGAAAAGAGGAAGAAAGAAGAAGGCTGCTATTGATGAAGATGAAAGCGAAGATAATGAAAGAAGTATAGGTAGTTTGATTTTTCAATGACTAAAGAGATAGTATCTGAGTCGAGGAACAACTTTGAGGAGTCTTCAGAAAATGAATCTCAGACAAAAAAATCAGTAGAAAGCTTTGAAAAAATCTTTTTCTCAAAGAAATTAGAGAAGTCGAGGTGGAAGAAAGAAGAAGATCCAAGAAGAGGAAGACTTGGATGAGTTTCCTGCTCCAAAAAGTAGAGCTACTCGGGGCCGAGGATCAGCAAAGAGAGGAAGACCAGGTAAAAAAGGAGCTGATCAATCGTCAAGAGATGAAACAAGTTCTGTTGTTTCCTCGAATAAAAATGCTGATGACTCAAGCTCAATAAATGACAATATGGAAATTGAAGATGAAGATGAGGAAGAAATGAAGTTAGAAGATGATGATGAGGATCAAATTTTGGTTGAGAATATTTGAATGTTCTTCTAACTAATGTTTCAGGATGAGGATGAAGACGAGTTCGAGGAAACTTTAGATGAAATCAACTCTGTGTCAACTAAGAATCTTTTGCGTTTCACTAAGGTGCAACAAGATGATGTAAGGATTTTGGAGTTAGATTCAAGAATATTTAATGTAACAAAGTCAGCAAGTGATCGAGGTGTGACAGACATTAATAGCTTGAATATCGATGTGAATAAATTGACAAGACGTCAAAAAGCCCAACTCAAGAAAGAAGCTAATTTGGATGTCGATATCGAAGAACCATTATTCCAACTTCCTGATAAGGTGAGGAAGAAAAGAGAACTAAATCAATAAAATTTTAGAAATCCAAGAAAAAGAAGGAAGCAGTTTTGACTGAAGAGCAACAAGTCAAAAAAATGGAAACTGTAGAGTTCTGAGGAGAGAATAAAGTTGAATTGACTCCCTTTCTTAGGCAAATAAAAGGAAGATGCTGAATCAGAAATTACAGGAAGAACAAAAGAAGAAGACAATTAATAAAATTTTGAATGTAAAAAGTTTATGCAAAAAATTTCTAAAATTTTTGCTCAGGAAGCGGGAAGAAAACAAAAAATGCGCAAGGAAAAAGAAGAGAAGAGTTTAAAAGAAAAAGATACTCATCAGTTTAGAAAATTGCCTGAAGGTGAAGTTGGCATAAAATATATCAGCAATGCAACAGGCATCTTCCTGAAGCTTCCAGATGAATTTGATCCCAAACAATTATTAAACGGCTCTTTATAACTTATTTGTATTAATTCATCAACTTGGTTGTTTAATAATTCGGGATATTATCCCGATGCTCTATATTTTATCGTTTCATATATTGTGAGCTATTATTATTCAAAAAGAAAAATATCTTAAGGATTAACTTTTTTTAATCAATAAAATAATATTGCGGTCGATAATCGGAATTCAAAAATGTTTAGAAGTGCGAGGATCTTTCAACTTCCCCAGAAGAGAATCCAGAAGATTCATTATAATCTGTTGAGAAGCTTTTCAGAAGCAAACCAGAAGGATAGTAATAAAACAGAAACCGCCAAAAAAGAGTCAGAAAGTGTTGAGATTGACCCTGTAAAATATTGTTTGATGCCTAAAAGTAATAGTTTGTTAGAATCTTCGACATGTCTATGATGAACTGAGAAACCAATTGATGGTCCAGAAGGAGAAAGGAACCAAAGCTGATCCTTCAAGAAGAGAGCTTCGTGATTCAATTTTATTTGAGGAGATTTTGCGAAAAGAAGTGAACATTCCTTTATATGATTGCGGAAACTTTGTATTTGGAGCACACTATTTTGGAAACATTTTGCTTATTATTTTTGGGTTGGCTCTGGGAGATTATTTTTACCATGCAACTCATATCAAGGACTCAAAAAGATGGCTTTACGTCACTCCATGCCTCTTATTTTGCATAGGAAGAGTGAGATTCTACAGAAGGTTCCAGCATAACTTTGTGGAATCTGTCGTTTACAATACCCAGACAAAGAATTTCACCCTCACAAGGAGAAACTTTTTGTTTGGAACTCGAAATACTCAAGAGGTGCCCAAAAACGAACTTTTATACACTGAAGATGAGTATTTAAATAAAAGAAATATCAACTATATTAACATGAAGACCTTGGATTTATATGCCATCGGCTATAAAAATGCATGGAAAAATAAAGAGCTGTTTTCTCATTTGATTTCACAAAGAATCAAATAAATAGAAATATTTTTCGAATATCAAACACTGTTTGCTTTGGATAGAGAAGACTTGAGAATTAATTATTTTTGTATGATAAATATACTTGTTGACTTGAGTTTTTCTTCGATTTCAAACCGACTCTTTTTAAAGTAAACACATATCTCATCTAGACAATGATTTCCATCGAGGAATTTATTAAACATTTTATTCATCTCTGCAATTCTTTCTTCATCTGCAGAATTGACGCTTTCAGCATCATCCATCTGGGAAAAGAAATTTCTCTTTGTCATGAGTGGATAATCCGTAGGCTTCAGCTTGATTGGGTATTCGTGCATTCTTCTGATTAACTTTTTCATCAGTCCAAATTGCACAAATTTCGTGATGTTGATCTTAATGACAGTGTCTGAGTATTGTAGGACAAAATCTTTGAGAGTAACTTTTTTACTGAGCTTCAAGTACAATTTGAGCAGATCCTCTCTTCCAAATCTATCTGAATATTCGTCTTTGACAACAAATTCGACACCTTCGTCTTGGAGTTTGAGATCAGAGTTGAAAGAGTGAATATTGTTGGTGACCGTGTATATGTTGTTAAATTGAAAAATATCAACCATAGTGACAAGATTGTAATAAACCAAGTTTTGAATGTAGCGCTTGATATTGTCAAGGCTGATATGAAGATCGTCTGCGATTTTTTTCACGTATTTCTCTCCATCAATTTCTGCAATCAAGTACATAAATACTGGATCGAGCATTTCAGATTTAGCTGTGAGTTTTTTAAGATCTTGGAGAGGCAAAGGAACTTCGTAATCTTTGATTTCTGGAGGTTCTGATAAGTAGTTTTCTGGTGATAGGAGGACCAGATATAGAAAATTGAAGCTGTCTGTCATGATCATGCACTCTCTGCTTTCATTCAGATTTGTATAAATCTTTTTGAGAATCTTGCTGATCAATGGGATGTCATTATTATAAATGACTTGATTATTCATCTTTCGGTTGTTAATGAAATTGACGCGAAAATATTATTACTTCCAATTCAATAAAGAAATGAGTGATTTTCCTCACTGCTTCTGATAAAAGTGAGTCATAGAGTTGATAGGCGTCATGTGTCACAATGAGAGAAATACTAAATTCATGCTTTTTTCTTCTATAACGATCATGCTTGATTTCTACTGGCATACAAATAATATAATATTTGTCAAGGAATTCTCTAAGTGAAAATTGGCAAAAGAAAGCATTTGATGTCTTACAGTTTGATAATTTTTCCGCACAACTCTGGTTTTGGGATCAAGTAGTCAGAAACATTAAAGATTTCGATGCTTTGTAAAATGTGGCTGTCAGGTTGATTAGATGGAGATTTTCATTACAGAACAAATTACTTATCTGGGTATTGGAAGACAATGACAGGTCCTTGAATATCATTAAACTCAGAAAGAATTATGGATTGTATGACTGGTGTATGTTGATGCTCCATAATATTTCTTGAAATAAAAAAAGAGATATTTTGGTGTAATTTTTTTAATTATCAAAACTAACTCAGAAAATTTTTTTGACAAAAAACATTAAAAAAAAACTTTTCTCGGAAAGAAAAAGTTTGGCAAATGAAAATTGGTCAAATAAAATGTAGAATTTTGAGAGGGATTGTTTCTGGAATGTAATGAAAATAATTACTGACAATATAAATAGGGAATTTTTAATCGAATTCATAAAGCATCAGAATATGATGAATTTATCAAAATATGATTTATTATTATACACGAATCCTTTCCCGAAAGCTCAAAGTCAAATTTACTTGAATGACCAAAAACAATTTTTTTTTTCCTTAAAACTTGAAAGTCTCAAAAGAAATAACATGGCTCAAAAAAAAAAATCTTCTTAAACTTTTATCCTTCTCTCCATTGGTTACCACAGTCAAGATTGGCACATTTAAAGAAGATTGTCATGGGTTCATCGGCTGATCTGATTTGGATCTGCTTGTAGAAAGCTCTGTTAAAATTGCATTTAGGGCAAGTTGCTAAAAGTATATTAGAGAATCGGAGATATGAAGCCTATACCATCAGTTTGATCCACATTATTCCAAGCATCCTTTCCTCCGAGGACATCATCAACTTGTTTAGGCTGAAGCTTGATATGATTTTCGACTTTCTTCATGACAGGGAATGTATAGTCACAAGTTTTGCAGAAAAACTGGAAGCTCTTGGATCCCTTTTCAATAAGTAAGCAGTTTGCACAAATTGGACAAAAAATCATCTTGAAATGTTATGTTTCGAAATTGAGAAACAAAAAATTTATTTACAGCTTAAATTTATGATTTCAATTCAATAATAAATCAAAGATACATATCTGATCATTCTTCAAAATATTTAAGAAATCAATTCAAATCAGAATATTTTTTCCGCTCTGGGGAGAAAAAAGTAAAATGATCAATCTAAAAAGTTGTGATCTGAATTATGAATACAAAACGGAGAAATATTTAAAATGACATGACAAAAAAAAAATATTTCAAAATTATTTATTACTCAGAAAAGCAAAGGATTTTATAGAATCTTTTTGGGTGCTATCATTTTTGAAGGGAGTGGTCTGTCAAGAAATTGTTGTGCTATTGAAATTAAAAAAGAAAGACAAAAAAGAAATTTACTTGGGAAAAGATCAAGGTACATTTTATTGGGATGTGTTGGATCAGGTTTGAGAAGGCGAATGATTTGATAATCACAACCGTAATTGTTTGCGAGAGTTTCAAAAATATCTTTAGAGACAGCAACAAAATCATGATGTTCCAAGATGTCTTCTCTGAGTTGACCAGTATTGTCCCCTTTTCCAGAATCATCTTGGATTAGTTGTTTATTCATGATCATGCCTGGTCTTTGATAAAATTGCTTCAAGGTTTTGTCTTGAATAGTTAGATGATGATTGAAATTTTATTTATACTCTCAAATTCGTTGCAGTCAAAGTTGACATATTCTTTCCAAGCAATCCACCACTTGGCTTCAATCAAATATCTGGCCTGTGCTGAAAAACAGAAACCTGTTGAAGTTTAGATGCATTCGAAAGATAAAATTTTACCCTTTGGCTGGGTTGTCTGGGCTGGAGATGGAGAGTTGTGTTGAATTTTTAAAAGTTGTTTAATGATGTTTTTTTCTTTTTTTGCTTGAATCACCAAATCTTCTTTGGTTTTAATAGTTGGACTTCTGAGGTATAAATCCTCTGGCTCAATCCTTGGGCTTTGGGAATTGGGGGCATCTTCAATAGTTCTTCCTAGAGTACTGAGGGAACTCGACTCAAGGTCTTCCACCTCTTTAATATACTTCATGCTAATCTGTTCTCCAATAGACGCATGCTTCGAAGGCCCACGGGTTGGGCTCCCAATTTCACTGGGCAAAGTTTGGACAGACTCTGTAAGGCAAGTGAAAAAATTTTTCTTTTTTGTTTCAGGAAACAGGTAATCTTGTGTTTCGAGGGTATTCAAGTTTTTCTTGGTCAAAGGAAAATCAGGTAGGGTGAGAGATTGTATTGAGATTGGACTATTTGGTTTCTTTTCTCTAAAGGGAGATGAGCAACGGAGAAGATTATTAACAGAGATCAGATTATTATTTTCTTTAGAGTCTCGTTTGTGAGAGATTTGAATGTCTTGTCTCGAAGTTGATCGTAAGAAACTTGAGGATTTTCTGGAACTTGGTTGAAACTGGTTTGATAATCTATCAACTCTAAGTGATGATTTCGATCTTTTGACGGGAGTTCGCCTGGTTTCGGATAAAATATCAGATATTCTTGATTTTTGATTTTTTGAAATAGTGATTTGTCTTTTCGGAAGAATTTCGGTAAGCAAGGTGTGGATTTCCTGCCTGGATTTTTCAACATCGTGAACGATGGAGTTGATTTCAATTTCTAAAGGGGTCTTTGAAGGCTTTGGCTGATGCAGGGTTGTTTTTTGTTTTTTAGGTCCGGCAGGGAGCGATTTATTTGAATCAAGCACGTTGGAGAGAAGTCTCTCGTAAGTCTTTACAAGTTCAAGCAGAATATTATTGAGTCCAAATTGATATGAGAAAACAAGCTCAAATGCTTCAGTGAGGTCAGGGCTCACACTCTGTAGCCTTTTAAACAAGCCTTTGTAAACTGTGGTATCTAAACTTTTGTTTTCATCAAGTGGAGACTCTATAATCTGGTCGCTTTCTGTGGCGAGTGGTCTCTTTAATTCATGTTTTGGCGAAATAAGAGCTTCTATGCTTTTTGAGATAGATGGGTGCGACCTGGTTTCTGATTTTTTGTAATATTTTTCAAGCGAGTAATAATTCATATTGAGTAGATTTAAAAATAAATTTTAACGTTGTTCCTAGCATTTTTTTCAGGTAGGTTGGTTAGTTAATTAATTCTTGCACAAATGTTTGGGTTTATGAAATCAAATGGGGTGATAAAAAGCTCCTGCCACTTTTTATCGAAGAAAGATTTTTGCCTGGGTCAGAAAAATACATTTTCAGTCAAGATTTAATTTGATCGACTTTCTTTGAAAATCAGAATCTCAACAACAACAACAAGATATCATGTGATTGATGGAGAATGTTGTGGATCCTTAGGAAATTAATTTTGTTTAACTGATTTATTTCTGTTACTCTATTAATTAATTATCAGTTTTCAGGAAGTTAGCATAAGAATGGAGCAATCAGCAAACCCTGAAGTCCGAATCTTGGAGGGAAAACTCAAAGCCTCCAAGGAGAGGAGATGCAATATGATATTTGATAGTTTATCACCAAACTATAATGATGTCATTTATATATCAGAGATTGTAATGAAAATTCGTGGCCAAAACTTGACTCAATTTTTTAGGATGCCCAATTGAGATATTTGCATCCAAATACGATGCATTGCCTTCATACCTTCTTCCAATCATTTTATTTGCAGACAAAACGAAACTGCATGAATAGAAAATATTTCACTGTGAATATGCTGACAGCTCTTGAGAAAGGAAAGTTTGATCTTCATTTACTGTTTCAAGAGTAAAGTTCGATACGAAAAAAAGAAATAATGATTTTAGCCCGGATATCTTGGAGCTTGAGAAAAGGATAGCCATACTCAAGTTTGGGCATTATGAGCGAGATAAGATGTTTTCAAAGAACACCAAGCCTTCTGTGCAAGAGTCAAGCTCAAAAGAAACTGAAGAATCCCAGAATAAGCTGCAACTATACAAATTAGATCTTCCACTGCAGAGAGCCCCAGAAAAGAGAACAAATAACCATAAAAATACAGAAACTTCTGCTATGAAAACAGATTCGAATAGTCGATCCCAAGAGAGAGAAAATTTAATTGAAGCTCACAGTTCTCAGAGAGAAAATCATCGGAAGCTGAAGGAATATTTAAGCAGACACTTTAAAATGGACGTTGTTGAAGCAGCTCTCGAGAAAGAAGGCTCAAACATATGTAGGGAGTTATTTATGAATCTTCTCCTTAAAAATGTTTATTTAGCCATACAAGGAATAGCTCCAAGGAATACACACTCTCATAATCAGCTCAAGCCGAATCCCGCAGAAGTAGTCCGACGACTTTCGACAAGTAATTGTAGGAACAACAAAAGTATCCAAACCTCAGAAGAGGTTGCATTTGGTAAGCATAAATACTTTGGAATAAAAATATTGACAACAAACTAGAAAAATGCACCTTTGAACCCAAACTGTACAAACCTTTAAAAAGTGTCATCAATAAACAAGTAAAAGCTTTTTCCTTCATATTTTTTATTTTCCTAGGTTCACGCAAAAGTCTATGATTTCATGCAAAAAAATAAATATATCAATGAAATAAAAAATATCAGTAAAGAAATTTTTTTCCATACTCAACAAAGGACTTTAGGCCATCACTATGAGAAAACTCCAAAAAGAGTACGTGAGAATGATTCGCCTCAAAAGTATTCTGTGCTTGAAAAAAGTGATAATAATAATTATTCTGTGTATTTTTCTGGCAGGTAAGAAAAATTCTGTCTCCAATCAACTTAACAATTTCACAGACATCAAAAAGAAGATGACGAGGAGAATGTCAGCACCTTTGAGATAGGTTACAAAAACATGCATAATCGAAAACTTGAATATGCCGAACAACATTTGATTCCTGAGTATATAGAGTTGACAACTCGCAGAATAATTGCTGATCAGCAAGCAGGACCAAGAAGAGAAAAGAATGGTCAAAGAAGTTCCTCCCACTCCCGAAACCAATCGGCCAGCAAATCCCCGTTACGCTCCAAGAATAGTATTCACGAACCCAGAGCTGATTGGGATCAACATTTATTACCAAAGGAAGAACCTGTCCAAGATATAAACTCTTATATCGAAGTTCGGAAAAAATACTACTCTTATTTAAATCATCATCAGCCATCAAAACTTCAAGGTTCACCAAATCGTGCAAAGAACAAGTCTGGGAACTCAAATAGTACAAGCCTAAAGGGTGTTATTTTTGGTGGAGGTGATTCAAAGGGAAAGTCAGAATATATACCTGTATACACAAAAAATACTCAAAGTTCCCCAGAAAATCCCAAATATACGAATAGAACCTCCAAGTCCCAGGTGAATACAAAGTCTCCATCAAGATCTCCGACTCCACAAAAAGTCCTTCCTTCGAAAATGGATAATGGAAGAAAACAACATAAAAGGGTTCACACAATTCAACAAAGTATTACAAATACAAATCAAGCAGCATTTGTTTCTTTCGGGCCAAAGCATTATCTCCAGAATAGAATACCTGGCCAAAGAAATGCCTTTCCTCAAGAAAATCATCAGAGCTTTTCTTTTACAGAAAGAGACATTTCTCAAATGTAGAAATTTTATTCTATTTTTCTATCTAGATTTCTGTCTATTTATCTATCTGATTTTAAATTAATTTATTTCTTATATAAAGTGGTATATGAAGCAAAATCTCACGTTTTTTATTAGCGTAGGTAAAGTTGTATGATTGATAACGTCTTAGTATTTACAAAATTAAAACGATTTTGAAAAATATAAATTTACAAATAAGATGAAGTAGATATTTTACTTTGTGCTAAAAAGTTTATTGTTAAGCCACTAGAATGACGATTAGAAATTTTTTATGCTTGAGAAGTTACGTTTGAAACAGAGGAACTTCCTTTGGAAAGAAGTGATGAATGCTCATTTTCCCAAATATTCTTTACAGTTTCCAAGTCAGTAGCGGAAAACTGAAGTATAGTTGCAATCACAGGCAAAAGTTTTTCTCGGACCTAGATCATTGAGATAAAGAAAGAATTTGAGGCTTACAGTGTAATCTTTATTTGTCAAAAAGTTTATAAGAATGTTTCTGATGTATTCAAGATTAACGTTTTTCTTGAGTTCTTTATGAAGGAAGTCGATTTGCAAATCTCTCTCTTTGGTTTCTTTGGAAAGCTGCGTTTTTAAATTTTCTATACTCTCTTCCAAATCCTTGATCCTAAAGAGATAAATTGATGGTTTGAAAAAGATGATGCTGGTCATACTTTTTTCTTCCTTGGTCAATGATTTCAGCTTCTAAGAATATTTAGACTTCCAGAAGATAAAACTAAATTTACTCTCGCGCTTTTCATTCTCTTTTTCAAGAAAAATACCTTCACATTTCTTCTTCCATTTTTTCTAAAACGATAATTCGTATTTGAAGTTCGAAAACCATCTTCTTACCTCGACATTTACAATTTCTGAATTTAGATTTGTCAATTTTTTCAAAGTGTCAAATAAGGTTTGGTGTAGGACCAATAAATGATTTTTTAAGCTATGAAGAGTGCTGGATTCAGCATCAAATCTCTGTTTTTGGAGTTGACTGAGAAAGACCTTCATTTTATTGAAAGCTTCATTTTTGAGCATTTCATCGGATTCCTCATTGGAGTATATTAAACTATTCTCTCGGATATCAGAACTATTGGGAAACAATTATTTGGTGAGAATAATTCTGAGCTAAACCTGTTTTCAATGAGTGAGGAGACAATTTGATCCATTTCAATTATTTTATTATTTTGAGAATCAATAATTTTTTTGTTCTCATTGTGGACATTCCGCAGATTTGTCTCAGTCAAGTCAAGTTGTTCTTGCTAAAAGTTTTGTGATAAAATTTATCGGTTTAAAATATCTACCATGTACTGCACTCTTGATTCGTATTGGTTAATGACTCGATCAAGTTGTTCTTTTGAATCTTTGATTTTTTTCTCATCTATACAATTCAATTAAGGATTTGACAAAGAAACGACCTTGTTTTTTTCTCTCCATCTCTTCTTGTAAATCAAATTCTTGGGGCATTTTTAGCAAATTAGAAACATCAGTGCTTCCAAGTTTCTGTTTCAGACTATCCTCTCGATGCCATTCCTAGCTATTAATTCCTAAGACATTAAGTGACATTGGATACCACTCTATCTTCAAGTTTGAGGCAGAGCCAGCTCACAGCATCAACTTTTACTTTGCATGAAACCTTTTTGATTGAGTTCACGTCAACTACAAAACGGCATTAAAAATTAGATATTTCTCAAATTACTATGATCATGTTCTTCATTAAGAAATTTGCCCAAGAGAGTTTCCATTTCCAATTTTTGTTCTTTCAGGTTCAGGATTTCTTTGTTCTAAGATCTCAGATCCAATAACAAAACCAAATTACCTGTTCATTCATAGCAAATTTTTGCTGTTCTAATGCCTTTTTCAGCTTGACAACGTAACTTGAAAGCTTTTCAATTTTAATTTCATTTTCGTTTTTTCTTTCAGTTTGATTTGGGGAAGTCTTGAGTAAATCTTCTCCTAAATTGACAGGCTGTAAATCATGATGAAATCTTTCTTGGCGTGGTGAGTCATCATTCGTCGAAACTGAACTTAATTCTTCAATTCTTGAAGAGTCTTTATCCATGGTTTTCAGCAAATTAAAAATTTTGAATAAACTGTTTGTTTAATTTTAGACTGTCTAATTAAGAGTTGGTATGTGAGAAAAAAAAGTATGGAGAAAACCCTCTGTGAGGAAATAGAAGCTGTGCATTCAGCGAGACATGAGTTGAGAAAGATTTTACGATGAAGATGGGAGAAATCACAGAAAGCTAGATCAAAGCTTTTTGAATTTCAGAATGCAGTGGGGAGTTTAATTTCCAAGGGATGGAGGGAAAAAACGGCTAAAACAATATTGAGCACAACCAAAATTAATTCTAATCTCAGGAGGATAATTTGTAGTATTCAGACCTTGAAGGCTGTTTTAAATTTATACGCTAAATATAATCTTCTTGCATTATCACTTTATTATAAAAAATATTTATATAACCCATTAATTGTTGAAAAAATGTTTTAAATATATTTATTAATAAAAGTTTCAATAAATAATTTCCATTCTTGCTCGAATTTTTCATGATAAATTGCTTTCTCTTTCTCACTTGCTTCACTGCACTCGATGCTATTTAAAATAACAACTTTTATGTCCAATAAATTAAACTGGCAACCAGCCATCGCCACGAAGAAATCATAACTCACTCCTTTCGTATTATAGACTGTTGGATCATCATTGCTGATTGAAACTTTCAATCCCAGGTTCAAATAACCTATAGCAGGGTGCATTCTCAAATCTCTCACATTCTTGAGTATCTGATGGCTAATTGGATTAATTTCAATACAAACCTTTTTCTCCTTCAAAATGTCCATCAGGTATGAATGCTTAAACAAATTAATCCCATGCCCAAGTCTCTTTGAGTTGAGCAGATGACCATCAATGAGGTTTTGATTATTCACATCGAGAGACTCTCCACAGTGCAAAATCCATGGTAGTTCCACATTGTACTCTTTCTTCAAATCTTCAGCTTGAAGCATAACGCTTGACAATGCCTCAAACTTTGGGAAAACATCTTCGTTTCCATCGAGATCCATACCTATTATTAAGTCTGGGTAACGCTTTTTCAGGTCAAAGGCAAGTTTGATAGTCTTCTCAATATCTTGAACCTTCCATATGCGAATCATTTCCACAATGATACCAAAGGAGAAGTTCGGTGTTTTTTCTCGAATTTGCTGCAAGCAGTCAGAGTAGATTTGCATCTCCCTCTCGATCGGAATAATATTCATTCTCTCGTCAGTCATGCGACCAGGGGTGAGTCTTGTTTCTAAGCGATAGATCTTCTCATCAACACATTGTTGGAACAAATTGATGAGATGTTTTCTGTAGTATTCTTCATATTGCATGACATGAAGTGCAAAGAAATATTTTGGCATAAAACATGCCCAGCAGTCATTGTTGTTCTTTGTTTTGGCAAGTTCATTAGGAAGCATAGAGAGATTTTCCAAGAAATAGTCCTTTGCATCCTTTGAAGGATTCGCCTCTCTCCAGGTATCGAATATTTTTTGGAAAGGAACATCATCTTCTTTGGGCTCAATAGTATAGATCAATCTGGAAGGATATTTTGTTGGAAGATGGGTAAATTGCCTCTGGTAGATGTGAGGATTTCCCAAGATGAAGTCCTTCAGTTGATCAACGTCCAAAGAGCTTGTCATATGATGGTGATGGATTACTCCTTTTGGCATTGAGTAGATGTCACCAAAAAGAGTGTGATTTTCGATTTCCTTCTTGTATTTCATGGCACTATCATAAAAGAAATCGTCTTCAAAGTCAGTTTGAAACTTTGAAGCTATTTTTGCTTGATAAATTGAATTGGCTTGGCATTCATCAGCAGAGAAAGCTAGCCCAGAGTACTTTGCTTTGTGCACAGTCTCTTGGAGAAATTCACTTCTTTTTTCTTGGTATGACTTTTCAGGGCACTTATGAGCGAGATCCTGACTTACAAAGGAGCTGATTTCCATTACTGGGGATTGCTAGCGTGGAAAGAAATAAAGTAATATTAATATTAAATGTCAAATTCCTCCGTAGCATAGAGCGAAATAAAATCAATTAATTAATTAATTAATTAATTGCGAATTAAACAGGGCCTTTGTCATACTTTGTTATAGCACTTTTGAATTTGCTAGCGCTTGAAGAATAATTAAGATGTTTTGAAGGGTTCTTCTCTAATCCACTTTGGAAAAAAATTTAATCTCTAAAATGTAGTGAAGCCTCAGCTTTGCTCACTCTAATTCGATGAATTAGGAACTAACCAGCTAAAGAAATATTCTTCAGAGTATTTTAGTAAATTTTGTGAATACTTTCCCCGAATCTCGTCAGAATCAGAGTTATTCATGAAATATTTTTTTACTTTATCAACTTGAGTTTGGTCTCGAAAATAGTTAAACATGAAGAAGAATGTATACAAAAACTCAAGGAGATTCTTTAAAAATGATTACAAAATTAATTCAAACCTTTAAAAAAAATTTAGAAAAAAACGCTATCTTTCCGGTCCGCAGCAGTTTTTTTCCAAAACGGCCGATTTTTATCCCTTCTCGTAAATTTTTCCGATAGAAAAAAAATGACCAAATTTTTTTAACCTGACTATGAAATAGCTCAAAATAACCTCTAAAGACATGTAAGAAATTGTTAACGAGAATTTCAAATTGAACTGTTAGAGGGAAAACTGAAGCTAGCTTTGAAGAAAATATTATTTCAATTTAAGTTTTCAAGCATGAACCCTCGACTAAAGCAAATAAAACTCACTCCGAAATTCATTCCTCAGACTTCAGCAACTTGGAAACTTACTCAAAGTATTCCCTCCTTTCGTTTTACATCGAAAATGGGAGATTACCATTATTATTAACTTATTCATAAATTCTCGTAACTTTTAGCAGATTTTATGTCAATAATAATTATCAAGACGAAGAAAATACATGATAGCAGATATTAAGCTTTATTTAAAGTAGATAAATAAAGACACTTTTTAAAACTGAACTCACCAGAAGAATTTGAAAGGAAAAAAATTTCTCTAAGACTCACATATTTTTCCTTGAAGAAATTTTAGAGTGGACGGAAAACTTTCCGGACACCATGTTCGGAAAAGGCCCAATTTTGTTGACAGTTTATTCCAACACTGGAAAAAAATCTGATTTTTTTTTTCAAGAAAATTTTTTTCGGTTTTCAATTTCAAAAAAAAATGAAATTCAGAAATTATAATGTTCATGCTTCCCAAAACCTGAAGGGAGATGGTTTTGGAAAGTTTAGGAAGGTTTATTTGGACTTTCAAGTGAAGAGAAAAGTTGAATGAAAACTCTCATTTCCTCTCTATTTTTCTCATTTGCATCCAGTTCTCAAATTGGTTCTTCAATTTTTTTTTGGATTCGCAACAGGATCTTGTGAACTAAAGAGATTCTCTATCAATTATTGAGAGTTTTTTTTTAATTTTTTTAAAGGAGGTCTCATATCAAAGGAAAAAATAAATAACTTTTTCTTCTACAAAGGAATTTTAGATTCAGAGTTCCTTCGCAAAACACAGAAAAAAATAAAAAAAGTTTTTGAACTGAAATCTTTCTTCTTTGTTCTCTCTTGGAAAAAAGTTTATAATTTGAAATCATTTTCTTTCTGGACAGGCTCACCTAGATTTTATCAATGAAGGAAAATAAAATTAGAAAGGAGTTTATTTTGAAAACTCAGCTTCAAAATTGTTTCAAAAATGATGATGGAAGAGAACTTTTCAACAACAACAAAAAAAAATGACCATATATTTATTATAAATATATTATTAATATGGGAAAAAATCTGTCAGAGAGATCTCAACACAGAGAGAGATATCAAGATTTGCTTTCTGTGAATATAAAAATGATGAATACAATTTTTGCATAGTTCCTTCCTTCCACAATCCAAATTTAAATTCATCATAAATTCATTTTTGCAGAAAATATTGAACAAATAAAACTCTTGAAGATATCTTTAAAAAGCAAATTTAAACTTTCCAGAAGAAAACGGAAAGAGTTCGATCAGAGGCGAAATAATTTGTGTAAAGGGAGAAATTATTTTCGGGAGTTCAAAAAACATTTTTTTTTTTGAAACAACCACTTGAAGAAAACTTGACAGAAAAGCTTTAAACTCAGAAAAAAAAATTCCAGTGGTGAATCAATTTGCAAAAAAAAAATCTGACCAAAAAAATTTCGTTTCATGTTTGTGTGTTTGAGAGCAAGAAATGAGGGGAAAAACAAAGTTCCAGAAGATTTTTTTTTTGAATAATCAGAGCGAACAAACAGAAAGAAGTGTGATAAAGGTGAAGGGAATAACCAGAATATAAATTTTTGAAGCGGGCGATGAAAATACTAACCTTTTCATTAGATGAAAAATTTAAAGAAGGGAAGAATTTTTGGAAGATTCTTCCAAAAGAAAATTTGTGAAGAAAAAAAATCAGAAGACATTATTAATCAATTAAAAATAAAATCGACGTAAATAAGAAATGGTGATTGAGTAAACATTAGCGGTATGGTCTGGAGAATTTTGCTGAAAGGGTCCAATGAGAAAAGAGTTTGAAATGTTTCTCTGTGGAGAAAGGAAAGAAAGATGCTGAAAGAAATTTGAGAAAGAATAGTTATAACAACAAAGAAAAGTCACATCTTCTAAGAATAAATTGTTTATATAAACTTGGGATTGATCTGAATGCCAAATTATTTTTAAAGGAAAATTATTGAAATAAGAATTATCCCAAAGAAAAAAGA
>Ga0182738_1000454_pt1 | contig 58311 bp, 48 predicted proteins | sample eDN5th30CBELigMG_FD_128876 | JGI IMG/M metagenome (GOLD analysis project Ga0182738, IMG submission 128876) | Enriched Miracle-Growth compost microbial communities from Emeryville, California, USA - eDNA 5th pass 30_C BE-Lig MG (version 2)... ... | reverse complement strand
TGCCATCCGTGGCTCTCCGAGGTGGAATTGATGCTGTAAGAAACATCAGTCTGCCCGAAGAGCCACTTTCATTGGGAGACCACTTTCAATTCGCCATGGCTATGCGTTTTCCAGAAAGTGTAGTCGTGACTTTCAGCGGAAGATTCGACCTCCTGCTGCAAATGACTCGCCGCGAAGACTTGGCCGTCTGGGCGCTGGTCATTCTCCACGGTGGCTATGAGCCATTGATCAAGAGCGGCCTCTTTAGTCCTTGGTCTTTATCTGCCGCCGACGATTTTCGCATTCACTTGGGAGGCGACCGGACAGAGTTGCGAGGCCAGAGAACGTTGAGGAAGGTCTACCGCGATATGCGGCAGACTTTTGGCTCAGGATTTATGAGTAAAGTCTGCGCAGAGATCGGCGAACATGTCTGAGACAGCTCTCGACCTCCTGGTGGTGTCAAAGGTCGCGGAACTGCTCAACGTTTCGGAAAGTGAAGTGTATGCGCTCTGCCGATCAGGCCGACTGCAGCACTTTCGGATCGGGACCGGACGAGGCACGATTCGAATCTGCCGTCAGGACCTGAATGCCTTCCTGACCAGTTGCCGCACTGGCGAAACGCCAAAGCCTGTCGCTCCGGTTTCGGAGCGGCAGGCCAAGATTACCATCAGGCCGTTCAAGCACATTGCTCTCACTGGAGTACTTGCTGTGCCGCCAGATGAAGATGATCCAGCCGCTGGCACAAATGTGAATAGTGGGCACTGATCATCTTGGTATCGGAATGACCGAGTAATTCGGCCATCGTCGCCACCGGCACACCATTCGCCAGCCCGTTCGTGGTGTAGGTGTGCCGGTAAGCGTACGCAACGATATTCGACGGCAGGTTTAATTCCTTCCGCAAGCGTTGCATCCGGAGCTGGACGGCATTCACCGTCCACGGCTGGCCATGCTTATTCCGGAAGAGTGGTCCCTCCGACCAGTGTTCCATGCGTTCCAGGTCGACGTCTGCCGCTGTCACGTTGGCGACTTCACCAGGTCGAGTGCCGGTTTCACGCAAGGCCTGCAGGAAGGGACGGAAGTATTTGTCGGACGCCTCCAGCATCTGCTGATGCTGCTCGTCCGAGATCAGGACAACACGTTTGCCGCAGGGAGGTCTCTTGAGCCCTCGCAGGGGGTTATGAGGGATGTAGCCTTCATCGGCCGCCCAATTGAGCATCCGTTTCACGGAAGTGATAGCCGAACGCCGGGAGGTCTGGCCCCAGTTCTGGTGACTGTCCAGCCAGCCAGCGAGTGACGTGAAGCGGCTTGAGTTCCAGCACCTTCTTGGTGCCGTACAGATCACAGAACATCTGCAGATAGAGCTGATACCACTTGTAGGTGCGCTGGCTGAGGTGTCGTTTTACCCAATCCAGAAATACATCGCTCATCGACGCGAGGTTGATCTTCGCCGGATCGTCGATCTCGGTGGGATCTTGCTGAGCCATCAGCTGAATGAAGCGCTGATAGGCCTCTTGGCGATTCTTCTTTCCCTTTGCCAGCGGAATCTGGCGGGAGCCGACCTGGACGTACCAGGTGTCATTGAACTTGCGATACCAGGGTTTGACCTGAGCCATGGGAATCTCTCAATCCTGTGAATGAAATCATCAGGAAGTGGACTGAGAGGTCCGCTTGAGGCCTCGGACGGTTGCCGCCGTCCGGGACCTTTTTCATTGCCTGAGTCTGACAAAGTTCAGAGGTCAAATCGACGTAAGTTTTGTCAAAAACTCTGCAATGTACTCTGTAAAACGATTTTTCACCTCTCGAAGTCGCACCGTAAGATGCCACAAATCAAGAGTTTACAAAAGTCGGGACGGCGAGATTTGAACTCACGACCTCTTGACCCCCAGTCAAGCGCGCTACCAGACTGCGCTACGCCCCGATCGCATTTACATGCGCTCCCTGTCCAGCACCAGATGGCCGGTCAGGGAGCCGAATCGTAGACCTTGCAGGGCCTGTTTGTCAAAGCCAGTCACGTCCCTGCACATTCCCTCCCGGCCGGCCGTCACTCAGGGTGCCGGCACCGCAGACGCCAGCCTGTCCCTGATCACGCCCTCTTTCCCCCATCTCAGGCGGTGCCCGTCTGTTCACCGGTCTCAAGCCTGTCAAAACCGTGCGGTCTGCTCCAGGTCCGCAGAGTTCCACAGCGGAAAACATCTGCCGGAGCCGCAGCGCCCCTGCCTGCCGGGTGGCTCCCTGAAAACGTTCTGTCTGGACCCGGTGGCTCTGGCCTGCGTGCGCCGGCTTCCCACTTTTATGCATGTTTCCTGCTGAAACATCATGTATCGCAGGGCGGAGTGCAGCCCCTGCAGGAGCGAGGCGCTCTCGTTCCAAAGCCTGCTCTGGCGGAGTTGATCAATACAGACAGGGGTCAGCAGGCAGATTGGCACAGTCGATCGGCACAGACAGGTCAGATAGTCAACAAGTCAGCAGAGCCGGTCAGGTCAGCAGCCCCCGGGCGTCCACCGACAGAGACTGCAGACGTCCATTGGGTGCCTGCAGCCAGATCCGATTCTGCAGATTCACGCACGGGCAAATATGATTCGGGATGATCGTCACGCGGTCCCCCACCTGCGGGCGGGCGGCGGATTCTGCAAATTCCAGTTCGCCATGTTCTTCACTCAGGCGGGAAATGCGGGCCTGCGGATACTCGAGGACCAGCCCGAATCCCGAGTCCGGCTGCGTGGAATTGCGGTCGCTGGTCAGGGTTTTCGTCCCCGCATCCATCACCGCCTTGCCCGGGACGGCCGTGCTGACAATCGTGGCCACCACCGCGGCCGCGCAATCTTCCAGACTGCAAAACCGACCCCGCACGGTGTTCATGTCGTTGAACAGGCTGGTGCCTGGCCGGATTTCGGTCAATTGCGGCACCAGATGCGACTGATACGCGGTGGGCGTGGAACCTCCCGACACGATGTTCGCCTGCAGGCCGTGAGCCGCCCAGGCATCGAGAACTTGCTGCAGCTGAACATTCACAGCGTGTAACTGCCTGCTCTGCTGGTCAGGGGGCACCCAGATCTGGCCAGGGTAGCAAAAGAGTCCCTCGAGCCGGAGGCTGGGGGCCTGTTCGACCACTTCTCTGGCCAGCCGCATCGAGTCTTCCGGGGAAGCAACGCCGGTGCGGTGAAACCCGACATCCACATCAATCAGAATGCCGATCGTCGCGTCCAGTTGCCGGGCGGCCGCAGCCAGAGACCGCACGCCGTAAGAGGAATCGAGCGCCACCAGCACTGTGTGATTTTTCGCCAGTTGAGCTACGCGCGCGGCGCGGGCGGTGTCGACCGTCGGATAAGCAATCAGAAGATTCGAAGACGCCGCCGACATGATTTCCGCTTCGCCGACCTTGGCCATGGTCAGGCCGGTGGCACCGGCCGCCAGCTGACGCTGTGCGAAGAAGAGGGACTTGTGCGTTTTGGTATGCGGACGCACCTGCAGCTGATGGGTGCGCGCATAGGTCGCCAGGTATTGAATGTTGCGGTCGGCAGTCGCCAGATCGACCACCAGTGCCGGGGTCTGGGGAATGTCGTGACAGGCTGCGAGAAATGTGGTCGCTGTGGCTGGGGATGTCTGCTCAGTCATGGGGGCTGCTCGTCTGGTCATCTGCCTGTCTGAAGCTGTGTGCTCTGATCTGGATTCTGGCTGGGGGCTGTGGTCCGGGCTCGCCGGCTTCCCGCCTTTTGCGGGTGTTGCCTGCGGAAACAGCATTCGCCGCATGGCGGAACGTGACCATGCGGAAATGAGGCGCTCTCAAACAGACAGGCAATTCAGTGCATCTGTTTCGTGTCCTGCATGATAGCGGCGCAGGCGGAACTCAGGCAGATCATCAGAGAGTCATTTGGCGCATGCGAGAGCACAACCTGGCCCTGGGAAGATCGCGGCCTGCTCTTCCCGGCCTGTTCAGAGGGCTCAGGTCGCTTGCCGGAGGCGAAAGCAGGCTGCATCATCGTATTCACGGCTTTCATCGCCTGGTGTCTGTGGACCGATCACGATGTCGAGACCGACCGACATGGAAGCCGGATGTTCATGTCTGATTCCAGCATGGCCCCCCTGTGTTGTTCAACGGGAGAGATCCAATGAGATTGCTGTGTGCATTTCTGGCCAGTGGCCTGCTTCTGCTTTCAGGAGTGGCCGTGCAGGGTGAAGATTCTCCTGCTTCGATTGTGGAAACCCGCCTCATCTGGAGTGGCGCTCCGCACAATGCCTTCACTGATCTGGTCTATCACAACAACACATGGTACTGCGTCTTTCGCGAGGGGACCAAGCACGTCTCCCCTGATGGTGGACTGCGCGTGCTCTCCTCGCCTGACGGGAAGGAATGGAAATCACTGGCGAAGATCACCGCCCCTGATGCCGACCTGCGCGATGCGAAGATCAGCGTGGCTCCTGATGGCCGGCTGTGTCTGACGGGAGCCGGGGCCTGGAATGATCCCGCCAAAGGAAACCATCAGTCTTATCTCTGGTATTCCCAGGACGGAACAGACTGGGGCGAAGCCATTCCGGTGGGCGATCCGAATTTCTGGCTTTGGCGCATCACCTGGCACGACGGCAAGGCCTATGGCATCGGCTACAAGTCAGGGAAGTCGAGCGATCGCAGCATCCGGCTGTATGTCAGCGATGATGGACGCCACTTTCGCACGCTGGTTTCCGATCTGTCGCACGATGGATTTGTCAATGAGTCGTCTCTGCTCTTTCTGCCCGACAACACTCTGCTGGCAATTGTCCGCCGTGACGGAAAGCCGGCCGATGCCCTGCTGGGAACCGCGCGGCCGCCGTATACGGACTGGAATTTCCGTTCATTGAATGTGCAGATTGGTGGCCCGCAACTGCTGCAATTGCCGGATGGGCGGATTGTCGTGGGAGGCCGCCGTTATCCAGGGAGTGCCAAAATGCAGCTCTGGTGGCTCGATTCGGCCACGGCACAGCTGAAGGAAATCATCACTCTGCCTTCAGGGGGAGATACCAGCTATCCGGGGCTGGTCTATCACGATGGCCTGCTCTGGGTGAGCTACTATTCATCCCACGAAGGCAAAACACAGATCTATCTGTCGAAAGTGAAGCTCGACTGAATTGAAACCGGTGAACGGGATTGAAACCCGTGAACCGGGTCGGCCGGCCGCCTTTGCACAGGCTGCAGGGGCGGTGCCGGCAGGTCAGTCAGACTGTTCAGGCGGACCGTTCAGTCAAATTGTTCAGTCAAACCGTTCAGTCAAACCGTTCAGAATGCCTTCCGGCTGTCGAGCAGCAGTGTGACCGGGCCGTCGTTCACCAGGGCGACTTCCATCTGGGCCTGAAAAATTCCTGTCTGCACCGACATGCCGGTCGCGCGCACCTCGGCCACGAAGCTCTTATAGAGTGGCTGGGCCACTTCCGGACGGGCCGCTTCGATAAAGCTCGGTCGTCGTCCTTTGCGGCAGTCCCCGAAGAGTGTGAACTGGCTGACGACCAGCATTTCGCCGCCGATTTCCTGAAGCGACCGGTTCATTTTTCCGTCGTCGTCTTCAAACACCCGCAGACCGCAGATTTTTCCGGCGAGATAATTCACGTCCTCCTGAGTGTCCGTGCCGGTGATTCCCAGCAACACCAGAAACCCTTGCCGGATGCGGCCGACGACTTTTTCCTCGACGATCACCTGAGCGGAACTGACCCGCTGAACAACCGCACGCATGCATGGATTCCTATTCCTGCAGGAAGAGAAGACGACAAGTTGGTGTGACCGGAAATCCTGAGCGCCGCGAACACAACCTCTCAAACGAGGAGGATTTTCTTTCCGCGAGTGAATCAGAATCAATGAAATGAGAGGGTCTTCAAAAGCCTTGTGGGAAATGCCGCTGGTTCGTTTCCTGCTCAGACAGCCATCCGCACAGGTCCGTTTCCCGCTCCGGCTGCCGTGCTCTATTTCAGCAATTGCAGGGCATATGCCAGCGAATTCAGACGGGTGGCCACCGAGTCGGCCCGGGACATGAAGACGACCGGGCTGGTTGTTCCCCGCAGCACCCCACCAAAGCGGCAGCCTGCGGTATACATGATCCCCTTGACGGTCAGATTGGCGGAAAGCAGGTCAGGAAAGATCATGGCATCTGCCGCCCCGGTCACTGCGCCGCCGATTCCTTTTTTCTCTCCGGCATCCACGGCATAGGCCAGATCGAATGACAGGGGGCCCTGTACCTGGCAGTTGCCAAACTCCCCGGTCGCAGCACGCTGCACCAGCTGGTCGGTCTCCAGAGTATCAGGCAGGGCCTGTGTCACTTTTTCCGTCGCCGACATCAGCGCAATGCGCGGGCAGGCGCAGCCCAGTTTCTGCGCCACGTCGGCTGCTGTGGAAATCAGTTCGGCCTTCTGCGCCAAGGTGGGGGCAATCGTGACGCCGGTATCGGTCATCAGGAAAGAACGCTGGTCCCGTTCAATTTCCATCAGCACCACCTGACAGATGGTTTTTCCGGTCCGCAGGCCCTGTTCTTTATCCAGTACGGCCTTCATCAGGGACGGGGTGGCGATCTGCCCTTTCATCAGCAGTCGGGCCTGCCCCTGCCGCACCAGCGAGACCGCTTCCACGGCCGAGTCCGCAGGAGCGTCCACCACCTGAAACGGAGCCAGCTCGATGTCCAGCTGCTGGGCAATCTGTTCAATCCGGCTGCGGTCTCCCGTGACAATCGGGCGAATCCAGCCCCGGCGACGGGCGAGTTCGAGTGCCTGCAGCACGGTGGAGTCGGCACCTCCGGCCGCGGCCACCGGCACAGGCGCCGGCAATGCATCCGCTGCGGCATACAACGTCTCAAAGCTCTTCAATCCGGACATGGGCTTTTCCGTTCAAAGACAGTCACATTGCATTCGAAACCACATTCCGTCCTGCGACGTGTTGCGTTTCATTTTTCAGGCCACGCCGGTACCGGAAAGGGCAATCTGCCTGAAGTGCCTTCTCAGCCTGAAGCAGGCAGATGGATCGAAACGTCCGGCCCGGCAAGGGAGGGCGTTTCATGACGCCTCCCTGAGTCTGGCCCTGACAGGGGATCAGTTTGCAGGCTGCGAACCAGGCAGTGCCGCCGATTTCAGTCCCAGACTCTGCAGATAGGCATACAGATCGGCAAAGTCCTGGTCGGTGGCCCCTTTCAGCAGGCCGCTCGGCATCAGGGATTCCGGCAGCGGCCGCCGGATTTCAATCTCCTCCGCTTCAATGCGGTAAGTGTGATTGTTTCCGTCCCGCAGCACCAGTCCATCCACCGCCTCATAGACGATCATGCCCTGCCGGATTCGTCCGTCGGTCAGCACCACCTGCTCGATCTGATAGCGTGGGGAGACATCCTGATTCGGAAAGACAATGGCCGTGAACAGGTCTCCGCGAGAAAACCGTCCGGCGACACCTGTCAGGTCTGGTCCCAGGGCCTGGCTCTGGCCGTGACACTGCACACACCCGCGCGTTTGAAAGACCTGCGATCCACGCAGGGCGGATCCCTGAATCCAGGAGATGCCGGCGAGACGTTCCTGAAGTTTCTGCAAGGTGCTGGTATCGGCTTCCGCTGCCAGCGCGGCGCTGAACTCGGCCGGGAAACGCTGTTGCACGCCGTTCAGAATCTGCGTCATGGCCGGGAGCTGGGCTTCCCCTTCCTGGCCTAATTGATAGTCGTCGCGAAGGCCCAGATTTCGCCGCAGCACTTCCACGGCCTGATCGCGGGCGGCACGCTCTTCCCCCCGGTCTCCCAGTCGCCGCAGCGTGCGGGCGAGAATCACATTCTCCGGTCCGTCGGTGCTGGCAGGCAGCAGCTGCAAGGCTTCCAGGCACTGTCGCATCGTCTCTGTCGTTCCGGTCTGCAGGGCTGCCAGATACAGCGGGCGATCCTGCTCCTGCGGATCGGAACCCAGGGTCGTCACAATGGCACCGCGCAAAGACAGATCCTGAAACTGCCCGCGAATCAGGCGCAGCCCTTCGCTGCCTCCTGCTCCCCCCAACAGGTAGACCAGATTGGCATTCCAGTGATAGTTCGGATCGCTCTGGATCTGTATCAGAAATTTTTCGGCACAGGTCTTCAGCAGATTTTCCGGGAAGATCTGAACGAACAGGGCATGTCCGGACTGCCCGAAGTCCGGATTGGACAGCAGGGAGGCCGGAAGCAGCTGGTCATGTTCGACCAGGGCCGAGGTCATTTCCATGATCCGGTCCTCCCAGCTGCTGTCCTGCTGAATGTTTCGCCGCTTGATCTTTCGATCGAGTTTCAGTAGTGCGGCCGCAATCGTCCGGCTCTGGGCATCGGTGCGGGCAACCGGCAATCGGGACGCCACGATCAGCCGATGAATATCTTCCACAGGCTCGGAATCATCAGTGAGCTGGGTCAGAAGTGCCGCAAAGAATTTCTGGTCTGAAGACTGGATCATCCCCATGGCCCGTTCGAGTTCCAGATCTACCGCCGGAACTCGCAGCGGATAGATTGCGGCGATCTCTTTCCCCAGTCGCTGGACGGTGTCTGCATGGGCCGACAGATCCACCCGGGCGGCATAGCCGTCATAAACCGGGGCAGCTTCTCCAGCTGGCGGAGTGACGTCTCCCAGTCCCAACTGCAGCACGCGTGCTGCTTCCAGCTTCAATGCCGGCGCATAGGGCCCTTTCAGAATGCGCAGCGAAATGTCGAGTGGATAGCTGGCGAAGCCATCAATGCGAACGGCATACGACGCCGCGACCGGAATTGCGGCATGCCAGCCTTGGGGGAATCCGATCTGGGCGATTTTGTGAACGGTTTCGAGATTGGCCCGGGTCAGTACCCGCATTCCGGCCTGGCGGACATAGCGATCCGGATTGGCAATCTGCCGACCCAGAGAATCGATGAACCCGGTCAGCGACAGGTCGTCGGCTGCCAGACAGGCTTCCACGGCCACGCGGGCGACGGCCGGATCTGGATCGTTGAGAAACGGACGCAGCAGGGCCGGGGGAGGAACCGTCGGGCTGGTGCGGCCCAGTGACCAGGCGGCCCGGGCTCGAATCAGCGGGTTCTCATCGGCGGCCAGTTGTGCAGCCAGATCGCCGCCAATGCCTTTGAATTGTTCGGTCAGAATTTCAATCGCCCGGACCCGTTCTTCTGCCGGGCGCGAACGGTCCAGCGCGGCCGACACGAATGGTTCGCTGGTGAGTGCTTTCGCCAGTGGTTCCCACACCCGGCGCGACCAGCTGCTCAGCGGCTGGGGGGCCTGCAGGCAGACATTCAGCCGGTCCGAACGGGCGGTCGGGGCACCGCTTCCCCCCGGCCAGGGACGTGACTTCGGATTCTTCGTCTGAGGGCGAATGCAGTAGATGCACCCCCGCGTGCCTCGGCCGCCTGTGCAGACATAAAGTTCACCTCCCGGTCCGACTTCAATATCGGTCGGGGCGAACCCATGCTGGCCCACGGCCGACAGGAACAGTTCCGGCTCTCCTTTCCAGGTGCTGCCTTCCCGTTTCAGATGCACGGCATAGACACGGCCATATGTCCAGTCGAGCAGAAACAGCGCCCCGTGATAGGAGTCGGGAAAGGCAGTGTGGCGATAAGTGGCCATGCCGGTGGGAGACCCGCGGCCGAACGAGGCGACAGTCGGAGCCATGTCGAAATAATGGTCCGGGCGAATCCAATCGTCCGTGATCCAGCCTTGATGGCTGCCGGGAAGCACATGAAACAGCCTGGTCGGCTGATAGGCCGGCAGACCGGTCACTTTTTCCCCGTCACTGTCGAAGCTGAACAGTTCCCCGGAGTCGTGGAAATCAAAGTCATAGGCATTGCGGAAGCCGTGCGCATAGATTTCCCCCTGTGTCAGATCCGGCTTCAGCCGCAGAATGACTCCCGCATGCGGCTTCTTCACCGGGGAGGTGGGCAGGGCGGCATATTGATGATCGACGCCTGCCGCATTGCCGGCATTGAGATACCACCAGCCGTCCGGACCTTTGCGGATGGCATGCAGGTTGTGTTCGCTGCCGGTCCGAATATTCAGAAACACATCTGGCGGGCCATCGGCCTGATTGTTGGCGTCGCGGTCGCGATAGCGGATCAGGCCGGCCCCGGCGGAACAGATGAGATCCCGGCCGACGAAATACATTCCCTGCGCGCCCTGTTCCGGGCCATTCACAAAGACTTCCGCGCGTTCGGCAATGCCATCCTGATCGGCGTCGATCAGAATTTTGATATACCCAGGGCCGGAAACCACCACCCGACCCAGGGAGTCGAGTGTCATGGAGAAGATATCATGAGCCAGTTCATCTCCGGCAAAACGGGTGACCGTAAAGCCTGGTGTGACCTGCACGCCCAGTGAGTCCGGGGTGTCGGCAGCCCGGCCGGCCTGAGACAGCATGAGGATCAGCCACAGCAGCCCGCACTGCCAGACGCACTTGAAACCCGTTTCCGGCATGAATCTTCATCCCTGAGATTCGGCTTTGTCCCGATCGCCTGCGCGGCGAGCCAACTTCCCTGCGTACAGATAGAACGCAACTTCAAATTTCGTTTGAAATTGCGTCATTTGATAGATCTGTTAGGCTGCGGATCATAGCCTGACCGGCAAGATTCTGGCAATGCGGGCTTTCCGTCGGAAAGCCTTGCTGTGACTGGAAATGATTTCGTGAGAGCCGGTGGCTCTCCCTGGTAGGTTCTCTTTTTGAGGCAATTGAGTTTCATGCTTCGATCCCCACATCTGGCAATGTCTCGGACTGGCCGCATGGTTTCTGTCTGGCAGTTGATGACCAGAGTTCTGGCTGGCTGTCTGCTGTTCGGGGGACTGCTGCTGGCGAACTGGTCCGGACCTGCAGCGGCGCAGGCCCCTGCGGCAAAGAGTCTGTCTGCAGAGGGCCAATCGGAAACGGCTCCTTTGGTTGAACCGGTGGAAGCAGAGGCATTGCGCTCACCGGCGGTGCTCTCTGGAGAAACTGTCGATCATGATCTGGCGGAACGTGACCCGGCGGCGTCAGAACATCATGACCCGGCCCAGCATGAAAGCCCGGTCACTCCGCTGCTCGCGGCCATTCTGATCGTTCTGCTGCTGGCTAAGCTGGCAGGAGATCTGTGTGAACGGATCGGGCTGCCGGCGGTGCTGGGAGAACTGATGGTGGGAGTTCTGCTGGGCAATCTGGCTCTGCTCACCGGTTCTCATGCACTGGATTTCCTCAAAGCTCCGCCGGAAGCTGTCGCCGGCAATCCTTACAGCACCGGGGCCGTGTTGAAGATGCTGGCCGAAATCGGAGTCGTCCTGCTGCTGTTCGAGGTCGGACTGGAATCGACAGTCCGCGACATGCTGCGCGTCGGGCCGTCTGCCTTTCTGGTCGCTGTACTGGGCGTTGTTGCTCCCATCTGTCTGGGGGGACTGGTGGGCTGGCTGCTGCTGCATGATCATCCCTGGCAGATCTGGCTGTTCCTGGGGGCCACGTTGTGTGCCACCAGTGTCGGAATCACCGCCCGGGTTCTGAAGGACATGGGCCGCGGTCAGCAGCGGGAATCGCAGATCATTCTGGGGGCCGCGGTAATTGACGATGTCCTGGGATTGATCGTGCTCGCCGTCGTCTCCGGCATCATCGAAAAGGGGAGCGACTTCGATCTGATGAGTCTGGTCTGGATCGTGGTCTTTGCCGTCGGATTTCTGGTCGGTGCGATCATTCTGGGCACCCGACTACTGACCCGACCGCTGTTTCGCGCCGCCATGTTTTTACGCGGGCACGGACTGCTGATCACCACGGCTCTGATCATCTGTTTCGGATTCTCTTACCTGGCCGCACTGGCCGGGCTGGCCCCGATCGTGGGAGCATTTGCCGCCGGTCTGATTCTCGAGCGGGTGCAGTATCAGGAACTCGGAAGAAAAGAGAACATCGAACTGGAACATGCTCTGGAACCGCTGACGGCTCTGCTGGTTCCGATTTTCTTCGTGCAGATGGGAATCATGGTCGATCTGGCCAGCTTCTCGAATCCCTCGGTCTGGCTGCTGGCGGCTGCCCTCACGATTGCCGCCATTCTCGGAAAACAGATTTGCGCCGCAGGCGTTCTGGAACGGGGGCTGGACCGTCTGTCGATCGGCATCGGCATGATTCCCCGCGGCGAAGTCGGGCTGATTTTTGCCGCGGTCGGAGCAGGCCTGAGGTCGAACGGCGAAAAAGTGGTCACACCGGAAGTCTATTCCGCCATCGTGGTCATGGTGATGATCACGACCTTGCTGACTCCGCCACTGCTGAAATGGTCGATGAACCGGAAATCCATTCCCCGGTCGGCGTGAACCGGCCGGAACATCCAGTTTCAGATCGCCGGGGCGATTTCCGCAATCAGAGCCTGGGTCGATTTCAGTTCTTCCGCGATGCCTTCGCCCAGGCTGGCAGGCCGATTGCCAGGCAGCACTCCCCAGGTATAGGTCTCGACTTCCAGATGCGGGGCATACAGCAGTTCCGAGACAGCCTGCAGTGCCTGCCGGAGTTCGAAGCGGGTGGTCTTCAATTCGCCCAGTTGCTCTGCATGCACCGGAACATGGAAATGCACCCGCCAGGCGCTGGCCTGCCGGAATTCCTCCGTCGGTTCTTCACACAGTTCACGGTTCAGATCGACACAATGCACAATGTCGCCGGTCACCGCCCTGGCGAATGCCTGGTGCAGATAGCGCGGTTCCACGAATTCGGCCAGTTGCTTCAAGGCCGAAGGAGTGGTGCCCGGCTGGTCAAGATGAATCGCACAGGTGAGATGCACCTTGTTGATCCGGATTCCAGCCTCGGCAATCTGTCGAATCGATTCGCCGACATCTTCAAACTCGACACTCTGGTGGCAGACGTCGTAGCAGACTCCCAGATGCCGGCGGGCAATGTCTTCCAGTCCCCGTTCTTCAGCCTGCGCGAACAGCCTGGCAAAAAAGGCCAGCGTTTCGGGAGTGGTTTCCAGCAGGCAGCAGGGTTCCGGTTCAATCGCCAGTCGAATCACCTGGCCTGATTCATCGTGCAGATGGTCCAGGTCTTCGGCCAGGGCCAGCAGTTGCACAATGCAGCGTTCTTCGAAATCGTCCGGACGGGCCGCCGGTTTGAAGGCCAGCGGCACGGTCGAAATGCTCCCTTCCGTTCCGACGGGAAGCAGCTGCGACAGCACCTGCGCACAGTGCAGCGTGTAGAGTCGGCGGCGCGGCTCACTCCAGTCAGGCAGATAGACCTGTTCCTTCACCCGAACGTCGTGAAAGTTGCCATATGGAAAGGCATTCAACGTATAGCAGACCAGATCCGAGGCGATCAGCTCATCCCGCAGGCGGGCAATTCCCTGCGGCTGCCGGATCAGTTCGTCAATGACCGGGGCCGCCAGCCACAGGCCAGCCGCAATCCGCCTGCCGACCAGATTTCGCGCCGTGCGGGTGTGTGTGTTCAATCCGGTCAGAACCGCGTCCAGTGTGGTTCCGGGATGAACGTTCGTGCAATAACTCAAAGGCAACATGCTCAGGGACATACAGTTTCCTGTGAACAACAGTTGAGTCCGGAAGGATTCAGAAGGGCCGAAAGAAGTCGGCGCACGCGCGGAGCGGCCTGGGCCGCGGCCTGCAGCACATGCTCGCCATCGGCAATGACCGGGGCATCTGGCGTGCAGAGATTCGTGATCGTGGCCAGCCCGCAGACCTGCATGCCCAGATGCCGGGCTGTCAGGGCCTCGGGAATGGTCGACATTCCGACCGCATCGGCAAACATTTTCAGAAAGCGTTGTTCGGCGCGGGTTTCATAGTTCGGCCCGGCGACTCCCAGATAGATTCCGGAATGGCAGGGAATGTCAAACTGTTTCGCCTGTGTCAGACACCCGGCACGCAGGTTTGGGCAATAGATGGCCGGATGAGGCTGGATGGTGGTGCAGAGCTCCGGCAGTCGTGCCCGATGCATGTTGAGATTGATGTGATCTTCGAAGACCATCAGATCGCCGACCTTCAGACCCGGGGTCAGTCCGCCGGCCGCGCAGGTGAGAAACAGCTGGCTTGCTCCACAGGCCTGCATCACCCGGATCGGAAACGTGATGTCGTCCCAGCAGTATCCTTCGTAGAAGTGACAGCGTCCCTGCATGACCATCATCGGGATGTCACCAATTCTGCCGCAGATCAGTCGTCCGGCATGCCCGATGGCAGTCGAGCGTGGAAAATGCGGCAAATCGGCCGAGGCGAACTCTGCCGTGATCGAAACGGCATCAATCAGTGATCCCAGCCCGCTCCCCAGCACCAGACCTGCCTGGGCCGTTTCTGGCCAGACCTGCCGGATCACATCCAGGCATTCCTGCACTCGCCGGTCCAGCGGCGTCGGCGGAACTGTCGGTGTTTGCGGAGTTGTCTGTGCCTGCCCGGGAATGGCCGGGCAGGGGGGCTTCCGCATGGCAGGCGGGGCCGCATCAGATTCCATGGAATCCGGCTCCGTCCAGGAATTCATCAGAGCATGTTGCCTTTTCATGGACTCATTCCCGCCCTGCGAAATCGTGGCTTTCGATATTCCTGAGGCCTGTCGACGCAGGCCCCTTCCAGAGCAGGAGCAGTCTGTCTGGACTGAAACTGGCTGAACTGAAACCGTCACGACGAAGCCGGGGTCTCCTGTTCCGTTTCGCTGCCGAATCGTCCGCCGGTGACAGGAGTGCCCCGGAGAAAATCTTCTGCCGGCATGATCCGCTTGCCTGCCGGCTGCAGGGTGTTGATTTTGACGACACCATTTCCGGTCCGGACCAGCAGCTGGTTCTGGGTGACCAGAAGATCTCCCGGGCGACCGGCAGGCTGTCCCCGCTCTGTCTTCGTGACAACCTGAGTGCCTGATGGGCTTGTGGCGACCAGGGTGTCCGATGAGGTCGTGTCGACCAGATCGACATCCAGCACCAGCAATCGTTGGGGTTTGCGGCCGGGAAGATGCAGGAAGGTATACGGCATCGGCCAGGGCTGCATGGCGCGGATCCGGCAGTCGACCTCACGGCTGGTTTCGTTCCAGCGGATTTCCCCTGCTTCTTTTTTCAGTCGGGGAGCCCGGGTGACTTCCGAGCCTGTCTGCAGTAATGGTTGTGTGATTCCCTGTTCCAGCTGGTGGATCACCTGCACTGTCGCGGGAACGGCCAGTTTCGCCAGCCGGTCATGCAGTTGCCCGCTGGTTTCTTTGGGACCGATGGGAGTGGAAATGCGGGCCAGCATCGGCCCCGCATCGAGACGGGGTTCAATCTGAAAGATGGTCACCCCGGATTCTGCTTCGCCTTTCCAGACGGCATATTGCACCGGCGCGGCACCGCGATATTTCGGCAGCAGCGAGCCATGCAGATTGATGGCCCCCAGTCGGGGAATTGACAGCAGGTCGGCCGACAGAATCTGCCCATAGGCCGCTACGACAAACAGATCGGCATTCAGCCGGCGGAGTTCATCCAGCGACTCCGGGGCATTGACCTGGGCCGGTTGCAGAACCGGAACCGACCGCTGCAGGGCCAGTTCTTTCAACGGATTCACATGCTGATGATGGCCTTTGCCGGTGCGGTCAGGCTGGGTCACCAGCCCGGCGATCGGATGCCCCGATTCCATCAGTTTTTGAAAGGCCGGAAGCGCAAACTCCCCTGTCCCCATCAGCAGCAGCCGCAATCCCACGGTGTGTCCTCAATCCGGTCCGAAATGGTTCCATCGGCACAACGGATCTTGAAGCAATCAGCTCAGAGATGCAACAGGCTCGACGTCCCGGCAGACGATGCGAAATTTCGCCGAGCCGATAGGAGCCCCGCAATTGTGAAACGTCAGTCCCCCCAGCTGAAAATTATCGACCGGGCGGTGCGTATGGCCGAAGCAGACATGCCGGACGCCTGATTCGGGACCATGCCCGATCTGCTGCAAATAAGACAGAATCCGTCTGGCCACGCGGCGTTTCGGGTAAACGGCCGGGGGGGCCAGGCGATGCAGCTGGGCTTTGACGGCAATATCATACATGCGGTGCTGCAGCGGCGAGCGGGAGCCATGCTGAAACAGGTTGCGCTGTTTCTCCAGCGCGGCGGCCGTCATGGTGCGATCGGCCACGTCCCCATGCAGAAACAGAGTGTTCCCCTGCCGGTAGAAAAAGCGGTTCCATTCGAAGCGGGCGGATTTTGCCTGCAACTGTTCCAGGCGGGAATGCAGCAGGGGATGGTCGTCGTGATTTCCTAGAACAAATCGCACCCGGCAGGTGCCGGTGCCGGAGATGAAATCTTCCAGCCAGCCGATCGCCGCTTCCGCCGTTCGGTCGGCATCGCGAAACCGGGACCAGCGAAAGTCAAAAATGTCTCCTCCCAGCACACATTCATCAGAAAGCCGCGCCGCCTGAATCATGGCATCGAAATGTTCGAATGCGGAAGAACGGCTGGCAAACAGATGCAGATCGGAAACGAACGCAATGCGAGACATTCGGACTTCTCCTGGCGCGGAAGCAGCGTCCTGTTGCTTCCCGGTCACATCATCAAAACCTCTCCGTCATCGAAAACGACGGCCCGGCTCTGGCCTGAGGAAGAATTTTGTCTGAGGCAACACTCTGTTCAGGGTAACAGCTCAGAGAACGATGACAGGGGCTGTCATCTAAAATTCATCTTTGGGAGGGTATCGCAGTCTGGCATCCTGCTCCCGACCCCGATCATTCCCATTTTACAGCGTGTCGGAGTGTCGACCAAATTTCGAATCAGAAATTCCGTTTCTGGGATCCACGAAGATTGATCCAAGTTCCAGAGCCTGCGCTACTGCCGGAAGTCCCGAATCGATAGGATTTTGTCTGCGGCCCCGTCGCCGGACCTTCGGCATTTTTCTTCTGACCGGCATACTTTATCCCCCTGTACAGACATGCTTCTTTCCAATGTGGTCTCCCCGTTGTGTGCATGTCTGTGTGACGATCTCACGCTTGAGATTCAGGACGGAACCATTCGCTGTCTGGAGCCGGTCTGTCCGACGGCCGCCGCCGGGTATGCGCGGCTGTCTCAGGCCGCAGCACCTGCTGCCTGGCGGGCCGGGCGCGAATGCGATCTGGCGGAAGCCCAGGTCGCCGCGATGCAGATTCTGCGGCAGGCCCGGGCTCCCCTGATCTGTGGGGGAGCCGGCATGGGCACCCGCAGTCATCGTGCGGCCATTCAGCTGGCTGAAACACTTTCCGGAACCATAGTGGCCAGCGAGTCTGCATTTTCGCAGGCCCTGACGACCGCCATGCGGCAGGTGGGACTGTCGACCTGCACGCTGGGGGAGATCCGGCAGCATGCCGATCTGCTGGTTCTCTGGGACGTCGATCCCGAGGTCACGCATCCCCGTCTGCTTTCCCGACTTTCCCCGGTCCCTCCCAGCCGGGCACGGCGCGTGCTGCGGGTGCGCACCGGCGATGTCCGGGAAATCACTCGTACCGGAGATGACTGGACGATTCCGAAAGGAGCTGCACTGGATCTGCTCACGGCCTTGCGGCGCCTGCTTGCGCAGAAGCTGCCCTTGTCACAGCCGGCCGGTCGGCAGGCCCTGTTCAACAATCCGGCACTGGTAGAACTGCTGCAGCTGCTGGTCGCCTGCCGTTATGGAGTGTTGCTGTTCGGGCCGGAACTGGCCGACAGTCCGATTCTCCCCGGGGCCATTCAGCAACTGCTGTCGCTGGTGCGCGATCTCAACGCCTGCACACGCTGGACGGCGCGAGGGCTGACCACGCCGGGAGCCGGCAATGTGCTGACCTGGCAGACAGGGTTCACCTCCGCCGTGCAGTTTCAGCAGGGAATCTGCCGCGCGCCGCCAGGAGAGGGGAATTCCAGCGATCTGCTGTGCCGGCAGGCCGTGGATTGTGCTGTCATCCTGGGAGGGGAGACGCTCTCGAAACTGACGGACGCGGCTCTGGCGCAACTGCGGAACCTTCCCGGCATTCTTCTGCTTCCAGCGGGAGAACCTGTGCCGGAGTGGTGCCCGAGCGTGATCATTCCCGTTGCCGTCGATGGCGTGCATACCAGCGATTCGATTTATCGGCTCGATGATGTCGCCCTCCCTGTGCGGAAAATCTTGGACTCCCCGCTTCCGACCGTGGCCGGGCTCCTCTCAGGCTGGACAGAAACGCTGTCCCCCGGGGATGATGATGAGAGCGGCTCTGCCAGTGTTGTCTCGCGCAGAGCTTGATCACCCCCTGCGAATTCAGGCCTGAACATGACAGAACAAAGGCCAAATGGGTCTGAAGTCGATGGCTCTGGCCTGAGTCTGCACGGTTCGCGTATTTCCGGATGAAGCGTCGTTTGCCGCGGGGCGGAACGCAGCCCCTGCGGGAGTGAGGCGCTCCAGCGTCAGGGATTTCTGCCGGTGTCCGTCCTCATCTTTCCTGGGTTTTGACGAGCGACGTTCCCCCGGCAGCTCAGAACATCATGAAGCAGGCAGAGTGTCAGGCGGACTGGAAACTGCGGTCGATCAGCTGCCGGCGAACTTTCTTTTTCAGGGATGACCAGGCATGGTGTTGATTTCCCCCTTGTGTTGCACCCTCCGGCTGCTGCCGGGAATTCTGCTGCTGACAGCCGGTTTTGCCAGTGTGCAGGCCGGAACATCCAACGGGTTGATGGACTTGTCCACCGACGGTCGCCTGCTGGCCTGTTCGAACCGGGATACGGGAACGGTCACGGTGGTCGACCTGCAGACCGGCGAAAAACGCTCGGAAATTGCCGTCGGTCTGCACCCGGAAGGGGTGACGTTTCTGGGGACGTCGCATCGTCTGGCGGTCTGTGTGTATGGCGATGATGTGGTGGCCGTTCTGGATGCCGACGCGGGAACTGTTCTGTCGCGAATGGATGTGGAAGACGAACCGTATGGCGTGGTGTCCAACCTGGAGGGAACCCGTTTGTTTGTGACGCTGGAATTTCCGGGAAAGGTCATCGAGATCGACCCGGCGAATGCGGCAATTCTGCAATCCGTTCCGGTCGGAAAGATGGTGCGCGGCATCGCCCGAATGCCGGCCGGCCAGCTGCTCGTGACAGAGTATCTGACCGGAGTGGTGAAGCGATTGAATTCGTCCACCCTGCAGATTGAACAGACCTGGATCGGCAGCCGTCAGGAAAACCTGGCGCGTCAGATTGTGGCGCATCCCGAACGGGACAAAGCCTATCTGCCGCTGCAGCGATCGGTCACCAACGTCGCACATGGCGAAGGGTCGATCTTTCCGTATCTGTCCGTCGTCGACGTGAAATCCCCGACAGGCACAGGCCGCAAGCGGATTCAAATGGACTCGTTCTATCAGACCTATGTCGTGGCGAATCCCTGGGAAGTCGCCCTGTCTCCGGATGGACGGCGGCTCTATATCGTCTTCAGCGGGACGAACGACATGTTTGTCTGCCGGGTGCTGGATGATGACTATGTCGAGGTCGAATTTCTGAAGCTGCTGCGGACGGGAGCCAATCCTCGCGCGGTTCGAGTGGCTCCGGACGGCACGAAATTTTATGTCTACAACGCACTCGACTTTACCGTGGATGTCTTCGACAATCAGCGCCTGAAGCGGATCGAAACCATTCCGGTCACAAACTGGCCAGGCAGCGAAGAAGAACTGCTGGGGAAGCGACTTTTCTATACGGCGCTGCCTCCGATGTCGACCCGCAAGTGGATTTCCTGTTCGAGCTGCCATCCGGACGGCGATAATGACGGACGCACCTGGCAGCAGCCGGAAGGTCTGCGGAACACGCAGGCCCTGGCCGGCATTCGCGACACCCATCCGATTCACTGGTCGGCCGATCGTGACGAAGTGCAGGACTTCGAGCACACCATTCGCTCGGCGCTGATGCAGGGGCGCGGGCTGATTCGCGCGCAGGTTGCAGAATCGCTGGGGCCTCCCAATGCCGGACGCTCGCGCGAGCTGGATGCGCTGGCGGCCTATGCCAACTCGCATACGTTCTCACTCAGTCCGTTTGCCAAAAAAGGGCTGTCGGCCTCTGCCCGACGCGGCAAGATCCTGTTCGAATCGGCTGCCACAGGCTGTGCCGAATGTCACTCCGGCACTTCTCTGACGGATCGCAAGCTGCATGATGTCGGAACCGGGCAGGACGATCCAACCGAACTGATGGGCCCGCGCTATGACACTCCGACTCTGCTGGGCATTTATCGCACCGGACCGTATCTGCATCATGGTCAGGCGGAAACACTGGAAGAGGTGCTGACGACGGCGAACCGGCAGGACCGCCATGGCCGGACCAGTCAGCTCACCCCGGAAGACGTTCACGATCTCGTTGCCTACCTGCAGGCGCTGCCCTATGAGCAGCCATGATTCTGCCGGCCGCGCCTGTTGGCTTCGACAGGGCCGGCTGCTCTGTCAGGCGCGGCTTTCTTCGAGAAAATGAATAATCGCCCGGCAGAAGCTGGGAAGGTCGTCCGGTTTGCGGCTGCTGATGAAATGGCGGTCGACGACGACCGGGGCGTCTTCCCAGATGGCTCCGGCATTTTCGAGATCGTCCTTGATGCCGGGAGATCCGGTGACCCGCACTCCCCCATAGACTTTGGCTGAAATGGGAATCCACCCGCCATGACAGATGGCGGCGACCAGCTGGCCGCGATCATGGAAGCGGGCGACCAGCGACAGCACCTTGGGGTCGCGGCGAAGTTTGTCCGGCATGAATCCGCCGGGACAGATGACGCCGTGGAAATCGTCGACTTCCATATCGGCAATGGCCGCATCAGACACGCAGGGATAGCCATGTTTTCCGGAATAGGTCACGCCTTCTTCCGGGCCGGCAACCGTGACATGGGCGCCGGCCTCTTCCAGTCGCAGCTTGGGATACCACAGTTCCAGGTCTTCGTAGATGTCTCCGACAAAGCAGAGCACTCGAATGCCTTCCAGGGGAAGCTTTTTCATGATTGCCTGCCGTTTCTGAAGTGTTGAGAGCGGAGTTGCCGCCGACATGCTGTTGCCGGCACTGAGTGCGTCATTTCGTGTGCGTCATTCCATGGTGAAGCGCGTTCTGCCATGCGGCGCGTGGCGCTTCATCAGGCGAAGCATCTGCTGTGCGGGCTTTCAGGCTGCCAGACCAGGACCGGTTCGATATTATTCACATTAGGAAGGTGCGGGCATTTCGCAAGCCGCACATTTCAGAAAATCGGAGATCATTCAGTGAACATTCAGGTGAATGGCACCGCGCGCGAGGTGCCTGCCGGAACGACTGTCGCCCAGCTGTTGCAGATTCTGAACCTGGATCCGCGTCATCTGGCGGTGGAACGCAACCAGAATCTGGTTCCGCGCCGTCAGCATGGCGAGTGTGAGCTGCAGGAACAGGATCAGGTCGAGATTGTGACCCTGGTGGGAGGGGGCTGACCGCCTCGCGCGCCACATGCACCCCGGGGTGCCAGCCGATCTTATTCACCGGCCCCGGTGACTCTCTTCGGAGCTCTATTCGGCGCGCGGATCACAGTAGGGGCATTGCTTGCGATAGACAATGCGATGGCACCGGCGGCATTCATGCGGTCCATACAGCAGCGGCGGGTCCATTTTGAACTGCTGATAAATGAGATACAGAAAGACCAGAAAGACGACCGAGATCAGGGCGTAATTTCCCGCCCGGCCGGCATTCACGGCGTGTACCATGATCAGCCCGCAACAGAACGTGTAAATGGCGATGACCCACCATTTGTTCCGCTGAAAAGCGTTGCGCTGAACCTGCGTGTTCACCGCGTCGGCGACATGCGATTCGAGCAGGTCTGATTTTTCATGCTTCACGACGTCTACATTTTTGGCATGAATCGCAGTGAGCAACCGGTCCACGCTGTCTAACGCGCGAAATGCATCGTCAAATTCAAACTGCTGCTGATGGGCCCAGCGATTGCGGACTTCGCGCAGCTCACTGACCAGGCTGCGTTCGAAATGCCCGAGATCTGTCCGGAAAGCGACGTTCCACTGGTCCCACATCACGGTCAGCAGGGCATGGGCATCCCAGTCGACATGCTGCCCGTTCCCCCGGCTGCGATCATCACGAAAGCTGGAGGAAACCATGCGGGTCCAGTTGTCCTGATGGACGGCGCGCAACTTCACTTCCACGTAAGGGGCCAGCCCTTCCGTTAAAAGATCCATCGCGGTTCCAACTTGTTCCCGATACGTCGTCACCTGACACCTGCCGTCAATTCATCCATTTCTCACGGGCCTGATCGCCTCACATCCGCACGGTCCGCGTTCCGTCACGCGGCGAGCGATGTTTCAGGCATCATGCGCGCTGCGCGAGCCCAGGTGAATTCAGGGCTGCATCAAGTTCAGGGTTTCACCTGGACAGAGTCGCGTCTTCTGCTGTGCAAGTCTGCCGATTCAGAATGCGGTCAGCTGTCCAGTGCGCGCAGGACTCTGCGCGCACTGTGGGGCCGTGTGGCAAATCTTATTCAGGGAACTTGAGAGGCCAGCGCTGATCCCGCCCTGTTTCTGAAAAACCACGTCAAAACGGGTGGAATGCGCAGGCAATGACGGCCGCTGGCGAGCAGATTGGGCGAGGCGACTCGTCTTGCCGGCCGCTTAATCGTTAAAATCGGGCCGATCTGCTCAGGTCGTCATCTGAATAGCCCGGGATGTTGCTGACCGGGCCGCGAGCACACAGATCAGGGCAATCGGTTCAGAAGTCGCGGCTGGCCTGCGATAAAGGTCGACGGAATGCATTCTTTCTGCTGTCCTCACTGCCAGATTCCATTACGGGTGCGGGATGCCTCGTTTCGGAATCGCATCATCAGCTGCCCGGAATGCCATGAGCCGGTGCAGATTGTGGAGCAGGACGGAACGCTGACCGGCGTGGCTGCAGTGCCGCAGGCTGAAGAAACAGGCCTGTTTTCCCGCCCGACGCATGAGTCGACGTGGCCTCGAAATCTGGCCATCGCGCTGTCAGGCATCATTCTGCTGGTCATTGGCTGGCTGACGTTTTTCGCCTCGCACTCAGAGCGTCCGACTCCGGCCGATGTTCCGCCGGAGACAGCTGCTTCTTCAGTGAATGAGAAAGCCAGTCCGCCCGGACAACCGCCGGAAGCGGCTGCAGAATCGGGTGTCGCTTCTGTGATGCCGGCTCCGGCATCTTCCCCCTCTCAGACAGCGTCTCCGACAATGGACAATGCAGAATCTCACCTGCGTCAGATCGGCAGCCCGTTGATGCGTCTTCTTCAGGAACAGGGGGCATTCCCCGGCACGCATGATCCGGGTGCCTCGGCCGAGTGGAGCTGGATTGCATTGCTGGCGGATGGATTTCTCCCCCCGGGGCCTCGGCGGCAGACGGATCAGGACTGGAATGCACCTGGGAATGATGAATTCGTGCGACGGTCGTTCCCGATGTTTTTGAATCCGGCCATCCCCACCCGCGCCGGCGACGATCATTATCCGACGACGCATTTTTCGGGAATCACCGGGCTGGGGGCAGAGGCAGCCCACCTGCCGAAGAATGATCCGCGTGCGGGGATCTTCAGTGATGTGCGTCGCACGCGCGCGGAGGATGTGACCGATGGACTGTCCCAGACCATGATGGTGGCTGGAATCACCCGTCATCTGGGGGCCTGGGCTCGCCCGGATACCGCCACCGCCCGAGCGTTCACGCAGGAGCCTTATGTGAATGGGCCGGATGGCTTCGGCACCGGTTCGTCTGACGGCATGCCGGTGCTGATGGCCGATGGCAGTGTCCGGCAGATTTCCCGGGAGACTTCTCTGGAGGTGATTCGCCAACTGGTGACGCTGGCCGGATCGACTCCAGTGCCCGTCGCTGCGCCGGCCAGTCCTGCGCCTCAGCAGGCTTCGCCAATGGGGAGTTCTCCGGCCCTGCCAGCGGGAAAGGGAGCGCCGGTCACGATGTCTCCCGCTGGTCTCCCCGCGGCCGACCTGCCGATTCCGGTACCGGTCACTCCGGAGGTTCCTCGCGTCGATCTGGCAGCCCGCCTGAAGCAGCCGGTGGCCGGCTTTCAGCTGTCGCAGCCAGCCCCAGTGGAGGATGTTCTGTTTGATGTGCAGGAGTTGATCGGGGTGCCGATCGACGTCTCTTCGCTGCCGGAAGCGGTTCGTCAGCGTCCGGTGACGGTGACATTAGAAAACACGACAGCCGGCGAGATTCTGAAAGCGGTCGCGACTCAGGCCGATCTCGGTTATACGGTGGGGACAGATCGCATTCAGGTCAGCACCACTCCTCGGTGACGGTGGCGTTGGAGTGATGTGGAGCCTCGCGATAGGGCGGAGATGAAACTGGGCCGCCTCGAATCATCATGTCTCTCAACCGCAAGCCAGTCTGCCGGGAAGAAATGACAGGATCTCGTGGTCGGCCACTCTTGATCTCATGCGAATAAAGCGGTTCTCTTCTGGGGGATTCATCACTGGGCCGGTTTCAGACCGCGCTGGCGCTCCACCTGATCGAGTTCTTTCTGCAGATCCTGTCCCAGGTCGCCGGTTCCGACTCCCAGCTGGTCACTCAGGCGAATGACCCAGGTGTCGCAGGGGGTGAATGCGAGCGTGCCGGAACTCAACCGACAATCAAAAACATGGCCGCCGGTCTGCCGGTCATCACTGAGGAAATGCCAGTGAAAACCAGGCACGCTCATGCCGGTGACCCAGTTCGGGCAGCGGATTCCGATCAGCGTGCCGGGAATCTGTTCGCGCGACCACTGGGCCTGCTGTTTGACCACTTCTGCCAGCGGCCGATAGGGAGGGGTCTGTCGTGGAACCGCTCGCAGCACCATGCGGTCAAATGTCGCGTGAATCCGCACGGCGACGAACAGATTGGGCTGAGGCAGAATTGGCTGCAGCGCCTGTTCCAGTTCTTCGAGTGTTCCGGCCGGTGGGCAGTCCCGCTGGAGATCATCGGAAAATGACGTGACCATGGCGAAAGGGGTCGTCATGTCCGGCTTGCAGGGATGCACCGTCCCGTCAGAACGGGCCTGATACGCCTGGCCATCGAGAATGATCAGCTCTCCATCGAGATGGTCGACGGTTCCCAGCCCGAAATTCCCCCAGGTGAGCACGTCGCCCAGTCGCGTAGTGCCATCGTACTGCCCGAGCATCAGGGCATTGATGACCGATACCTGTGTGATCTGTCGGGACGGCGGCTCATCGGCACGCAGCCAGGGCTTTGTCTGGACGGGCAGCAGGGCCAGTATCAGCAGGCAGAAAATCCAGCGGACTGTCATAGGGTGTCTCGCAGAAAACAGAAGAATATTTGACCGGGCGGATGCAGACTGCTGTCACCACCGGAACCTGCCGGGGATCTCAGCGGCTTTGGCCAGCCTGTGCAATGGTGGTGCGCAGAAAGTCGAAGGCGGCCTGTTCGGCTTCCCCCCCCGTTTTTGTGACCAGCACGGCCAAGCGCTGCAGTTCGGCTTCAATTTCTGACGCGGGAAGCAGGTGAGTTCGGGTGGCCAGAATCGCGGCTTCCACGCAGGCATGTTTCGCCCGATTCAATCCAAAATAGTCCCGCAGATGTCCTGTGTGGAGAATGCGGGTGGCAATTTCGGTCCGCTCGTCGGAGTCATCGATGGAAACGACTTCGAATTCGTACCAGCGGCAGGCACTGGCAATCACCCGGCCTGGAATTTTCAGGGCCGGCTGCAGAACAGGCAGCAGCTGCAGATGTCCCACGGCTGCTTCCGCGATCATGCGGACATCATCGGTAATGTGAAAGACGCCATAGCCTGTCGACTGCAGATTCTGAAACGTCGTGGACGTCCGGAACGGGCGAAATCGAAACTCCGTCAGCCCGGCATCGACGACCGGTCCCATCGGGGCGATGTTGGTGGAGTCATCGGGATTGCGTGTGGTGCATAAGCCTTCGACGATCACGCGGAGTCCTTGCCTGTCGGCAGCGGCGGTGCGGGGCCGCGCCTGTTCTGGAGCCGTTGAAAAAGGCTGGCCGGGCTGTCGGTCAGCCACATTCGATCACCAGTGCGGTCGCATTGTCGCGTCCATCGACGGCGACCGCCCGTTCCACCAGACGCCGGGCCGGAGGGAGGGCCTTCATTTCCGCAGAGGGGAAGCGGATCAGGTCTTCCAGTCCGGAATCCCAGAGGCCTTCAATGACGCCGTCGGTGCAGAGCAGCAGGCGATCGCCCGGGGACAGCGCCAGCTCTCCCAGTTGGGGATGAATGTAACGGTTTCCGGCTCCCAGTGCCTGCGACAGCACATTTTTGCGGGGATGCTGCCGCTGCTCGCGCTCGTTGAGTTCGCCTTTGCGGCGCAGCCAGCCGACATGCGTGTCGTCGTGCGAGATCTGCTGCATGCCGCCGCCGTGCTTCAGCAGATAAATGCGGCTGTCGCCGATGTGACCAAAATAAAAGCGGTCCTGAATGAACCAGACCAGGCTGAGCGTTGCGCCCATGTTGCGGCCTTCTTCATAGCTGTCTCCCAGGACCGTCAACTGGCGGTGAATGCCTAGAAACAGCTCGCGCAGGCAGTCGCGAATACCGGAGCCGCGATGTTTCAACTTCAGGTGAAAACGCTGCGGCATCAGTCGGGTGATGTTATCGATGGCGAACTTGCTGGCGAATTCCCCTGATTTTTCGCCTCCCATGCCGTCGCTCACGGCGAAGACATAGTCAAAGTCTCCGGTCGGCACGTCTCCGGTGCTGGCCAGATAAATGAATTCTTCTTCGTTGAAGGCCACGCCCAGGAATTCGTCTTCATTGTTCGGGCGGGTTTTTCCCACATGCCGGAAGCCGGACCATTTCAATGATTTCGGCGGGAGGTGCTCGATGAATTCATCGGCATTCAGGGGGGCAGGGGAGGCTTCCACCGGCGGAGCATCGGGGTTCGAGTGGGCCTCGTCCAAAATGGTGGCGAATTCGAAATCGATCAGACAGAACCGTCCGTCGCGGGAGCGATAGGTCACATTCTGGATCGTCGGGTCATCGTGACGGACGCCATAGGCTTCCAGTTCGGCGAACAGGGATTTGATCTTTTCGCTGTCGAGATGATCGACGCGGGAACCGCAGTTGGTGGTGACCAGTTCCAGGGTGTCGGCGTCATAGCTGAGGACGCGCGGCACGAACGGGCAGTCCCGGCTTTCGAGATACTGCAGCACCCGCACTTCATTTGTGAATCGTTGTTCGGCATTTTTGTGCCGGAAGAACTTGTGCACGGACCCGTCGTATCCAATTTTGACGAGTGCTCTGGCGGTGTCCTTGGCATCTTCCATTCGTCGTGCTCCGGCTGAGCGGGATTGAGTGACTCCATGGTGTCGGGAGCCGGCAGGGAGTCAAGTGATCAGGCAGGTTTGTTCCGGCGGGTGAACCGGAAGCGGTCGGGAAAACGGAACTGTTCGCCATGCGGCCGGGGACTGGGGGCTCCTGATTTCTGACGAAATGAAGAGTTGTGCGAAAGGAGGGGGCTGCAGGCAAAAGAGCCGCACACCCTGAAGGCATGCGGCTCTCGCGCTGTCGAAATGGAACCGGAAAGGGGCGTCACCATTGTCTGATGGGCGTGCTCTCTCGCGGCGAGTGGTGTTTCCCTGGGGGAAACTCGCACCGGCCCGGAAAGCCAGGATGCGCCCAGGCGGGAACACCCGGCTCTGTCAGGCTTCCGGAACCAGTTTCAGGGTCTGGGTCAGACGTTCGAGGATCTTGTAAGGATCGGCCTGTGAGTTGGGGCGACGATCTTCCAGATATCCCCGATAGGCCTCGTTTTTGACGAAGCTGTGCGGGATACGGATCGAGGCCCCGCGATTGGCCACACCGTAGTTGAACTTGTCGATCGATTGCGTTTCATGCAGGCCGGTCAGACGCAGGTGGTTGTCGGGGCCATAGGCGGCGATGTGTTCGTTTTTGTATTTGTCGAACGCTTCCATCAGCTTTTCGAAATAGGCTTTGCCCCCTTTTTCCCGCATGAACTTCGTGGAGAAGTTGGTGTGCATGCCGGAGCCGTTCCAGTCGCCGCGGACCGGTTTGCAGTGCCATTCGATATCCAGGCCATATTTTTCGGCCAGGCGCAGCAGCATGTAACGGGCGACCCACATGTCGTCGCCGATTTTTTTGGAGCCTTTGGCGAAGATCTGAAATTCCCACTGCCCTTTGGCGACTTCGGCATTGATGCCTTCCAGGTTGATGTCGGCATCGCGCACGATGTCAATGTGCTCTTCAGCCACCTGGCGGGCCAGATCGCCCATATGCTTGTAGCCGACGCCGGTATAGTAGGGACCCTGCGGAGCCGGGTAGCCTTCGTTCGGGAATCCCAGCGGCTTGCCGTCTTTCCAGAAAAAGTATTCCTGTTCCAGCCCGACCCACAGATCGGGGTCGTCGAGAATTCCGGAGCGATGATTGGTCGGATGCGGCTCGCCGTTGGGGAGCAGCACTTCGTTCATCACGATGAAGCCGTTTTTCCGGGTGACGTCGGGATACAGTCCGACCGGCTTGAGCAGGCAGTCGGAACTGTGGCCTTCGGCCTGCATGGTGGAGCTGCCGTCGAATCCCCAGATCTCCAGGTCTTCCAGAGATTTGGGCTCCTTGTCGACAATCTTTGTCTTGCCGCGCAGGTTCGGCTCGGGCTTGTAGCCATCCAGCCAGATGTATTCCAACTTATATGTCGGCAGACCCATTCGTTTCTTACTCCCATCGAAATCAGGACGCGAAGACAAGGCCGTGAAGCGCAGACTGTACCAGAAATCCCCGTGTCATCCCCGGTCATTCCCCTGGCAGGCGGGCTGGCAAGAGACTTGAAGGCGGGGAAACCTGCTTTCGCAAGTCGATCCGGAGAGGAAATGTGCCCCCTATCGGATCCATGATCAGGTTTGCCTCAATACAATTTCGTTCAATCGTGCCGTTCTTATTTCAACTGGGGCGACGTGCCTCAATTGTGTGCAGCCTTGCAAAAAATATATGCAGGCCGATCTCGGGCAAATTCAATTTTCCTGAGGAATTTGACGATCTCCGGGCAATTTGCCAGTGATGTCTGCTCCTAAGGCAAAGCGAATGCCAACGCCCGGGGCTGAGAACGGAAAAGGAGAATTTCTCAGGCAGCAGGAGCCGCTTCTGGAGGGAAAGCCATTTTCGGGGGGCGGTGCGATGCGAAGACTCCCGGCCAGGGGCCGGTTCAGCGAATTCTGACCGTGTCGCCGGAGTTCGATTCTGCCTGGGGGTATTCCCGGAGCAGGGCAGTCAGGGCATCCAGGCTGATCGGCTTCACGAGGTGCCGGTTGAAGCCGGCCGCGGTCGCTTTCATGCGGTCGCTTTCCTGTCCATAGCCGGTCAGCGCCACAATCCACATCTCCGACGTCCACGGGAGGCTGCGCAGCGTTTCCGCCAGTTGATAGCCATCCATGCAGGGCATGCCGATGTCGGAAATGACGATTTCCGGGCGGAGTTCAGTGGCCAGCTGAATCCCTTCTTCGGCGCTGCTGGCGGTGAAGACGGTCTGCCCGAGCTTTTCCAGCAGTTTGGACACCATGAACAGGGCCGCAGGCGTGTCGTCGACGACCAGCACGCGATGGCTGGGAAGCGATTCTTTGCCGGGGGCTGCACGTCTGGGACTGGCGGAGGCCGGAGGCGACGTGCGGCAGCGCGGCAGAGTGATGGTGAAGACGGTGCCTGCTCCGTTTGCATTGCAGCGGGCGGAAACATGACCGTGATGCAGTTCCACCAGCCGTTTGACCAGTGTCAGTCCGATTCCCAGCCCCCCTTGCGATCTGCGAATGGACCGGTCCACCTGGGTGAACGGTTCGAACACTTCGTTCAGCATCTCTTCCGGAATGCCGATCCCCTGATCCTGAATATCCACGATGGCTTCTGTGGGGGTGACGGTAAGCCGGACGTGAATGACGCCCCCTTTTTCGCTGTATTTGGCGGCGTTGTTCAGCAGGTTGGAAAACACCTGCGAGAGCCGGGTGAAATCCCCGTCGACCGTCACCGGTCCGGAAGCCAGTTCCAGTGTCAGCTGCTGGCCGCTGCCGGAAATGATGGGCTGGCTGGTTTCGATCGCGGAATGCAGGACGGCGATCAGATCGGTCCGGTCCCGAATCAGTTCGAGCTTGCCCCGGGTGATCCGGGAAACATCCATGAGATCATCGACCAGTCGTGTCATCTGCCTGACCTGCCGTTCCAGGGCGTTCTGAATTTCCTGGGTGGATTCCGCATCATTGTTGCCCAGCTGCAGAATTTCGATGGCATTGCGGATGGGAGCCAGCGGATTGCGCAGCTCATGGGCCAGTGTCGCCAGAAACTCATCTTTTCTCAAATCGGCCGTCCGCAGAGCTTCGACCGCCCGTTTCAGCTCATCGACATCGACGTTGACGCCAATCATTTTGCGGGGCGTTCCATTGCTGTCATACAGAAAGATCGCCTGCCCGCGCAGCCAGCGCTGTGTGCCGTCGGGGTGCACGCTCCGGAACTCATAGGTGATTTCGCCTTCCTGGGCGCGCAGGTATTCGTCGATCTGTTCGCGCACGCGCACGGCGTCTTCCGGAACGCAATGGGCTTCCCAGTCTTCGAAGGTGCCGGAAAATTCTCCAGGGGTGATTCCATAAAGCATATACAGCTCGTCGGACCAGATGACGCAGTTTTCGGGAATCAGCCATTCAAAGCTGCCGATGCGCCCGGCATGCTGCGCCAGACGCAGTCGATATTCATTCTGGCGCAGTTCCCGGGTGATGCGTGCCCGCTCGATGGATTCCCAGCAGCGGGCGGCCACTTTCTGCACCAGTTCGATTTCATGAGCCCGCCAGATGCGCGGAGTCGACTGCTGCACGGAGAGTGCCGCCACCAGTCGACCTGCTTTCAGGAGCGGTACCCCAATGACGGCGGCGGTTTCGATGTGCTGAAAAATCTCGTGATTGTGAGCGGTCCGTTCATCGGTCCGCGTATCGTGAGACACAAATGTCTGGCCGGCTCGAATGGCCTGCAGGGCATCCGGCCCAAAAGAATCAAGGCGGTAACGTCCGACGATGCTGGAGACCCCGTCGTTGTAATCGCCGGTGAGATTGATGGTGTTTTCGTCTCCTTCCACATCGGCATAGGCACACCGGTTGACCCCCAACTGCAGGGCCAGCATGCGGGCGGCCAGTTGCGTGATTTCCTGGGGATCAATCAACGGGCGAATCAGGTCGTCCAGCTGCACCAGAAACTGATTCTGTTCTTCCTGCATGCGGTGCTGGTGATGATCGTCGCAGGTCCCCAGCCATTCGCGAACCGTTCCGTCGGGGGCTTTCACGGGGGCTCCCCGGGCGACGACATACCGGTATTCTCCGTCGTGACGCAGCAGCCGGTATTCGGCCTGATAGTGCGATGCGGTTTTCTGGGATGTCTCCCAGGCGCGCATCACCAGGGGGCGGTCATCCGGATGAATCGCGTTCAGCCATCCCCAGTCCCGGCACTGCTCAAAAGTCTGCCCGGTAAACGCCGACCAGGATTCATTCGGATGCACAATCCGCCCTTCGTGATTCGTGTGCCACACGACCGACGGCGTTGTGGTGACAAATGTGCGATAACGTTCTTCGCTTTCGCTCAGGTTCCGTGTGACGCGTGCCCGATCCATATGGGCCCAGGATCGTTCCATGACCTGTTCCAGCAGGGCGATCTCATCAGCCTGCCAGGCCCGGCATTCTGACTGGACGACCCCCAGGATTCCGGCCAGCTTTCCCTCTTTCATGATCGGGCAGAAAATGAAGGCGCGAATGTCTGCCAGCAGGAAGTCGTGCTGAATTCCGCTGTCGGCAAAGACGCCGGGAACATCTCCCACGGCCAGGGTGCGTCCGCTGCCCAGGGCCATTTCCGACCGATGTCCCAGCTGGGAGAGTGTGAAGGACTTCGGGCCATGGACCTGCTCCCGGCTCCACCAGTTCTGCACGGTCAGAGTGTCACTGTCCGGTCCCCGATCCGCATAAAAGCTGCGATGGACGTTCAAATGTTGTCCCAGCCGTTCGAGTGTGACGGCCATGATGATGCCGGGGTCAAGGGACTGCCGGAGTGTTTCGCTGAGTTCATCCAGAAACCGGTATCGCTGTTCACTGCGCAGCACCGCCTGCGCCAGTCGGGCGGATTCCATGGTGTCGACTGCCTGCTGGGCATACAGGTCGAGCATCCGCAATTGGACATCGGTCGGTTGATGAGGAGCCTTGAAATGTGTGGACAGGATTCCCAGCAGCTCTCCCTGGCGATTGATCAGCGGAGTCGACTGCACGCCTCGGTAGCCGACGGCCAGGGCCTGGTCCCGCAGGTAGACATAAGCGGCTTCCTTGAGAATATCGGGAACGATAGCGCGCTGACGCAGGCGCAGAGCCCGTCCGCAGGCGGTTCCCCGCATTTCCGTGACTTCGTGGAAATGACCAAGATGCTTCAGATCGAACCCGCGATGGGCTGCAACGCGATAGGCGTCGGCCTCATGCGAATAGACCTGAATGTTCCCCATGTCCGCCCCCAGCATCTCCATCGCCGCATCGAGTGTTGAATCGAGAGCCGATTGGATTTCAGCAGCATGATGCACGCGAGGCGCCCTTTTTCTCGAAAGCAGCCACCCGGCGGAGAGGGCCAGGCGGGGGATGGATTCTCAGTGTTCAGCCGAGGGCATTCCGGAAAATCGAAGTGAATGGAGAAGTCAATGGGACTGTCTGGTTTTTAACTGTCTGGTCTTTGTTTGTGTCAGATCCTTTGTCCAGGTCAGGACTTCTGGAGTCTGAGCAGGCCGGTTCCGCGACGGACCGGAATGGTTCTGACGCCCTGTCCTGCCGAAACATCGGGGTGGCCTGGTGGTGGAATTGCTGGAAAATAGGGGGATCTGCGCGAAACGGCTGCCCTGAAGGAATCTCTTGTCGGGGAGACGAACTCGTGATCTGGTGTCTTGTCTGCAGACGCCAGGGGATGCCGGCGCATTCTGCATCAATTCTGAGAATACCCGTCTCTGCGCGCCTGACAAGGCACGATTCCGGAAGAGCACGGCAAACCAGAATTCGACAGCTTCGGTTGTTCTTTTTCCATGGCGGTCTTACCTTTGCTCCTTGCCGCTGGAACCGGTCTCAGGAATCAATGTCACATGGCCATTTCGTACAAAGACGCCGGAGTCGACCTGACCTCTTATGAAGAGGCCATGGCTCGCCTGCCTGCGCTGATGCAGCGCACTCAGACTTCCCGGGTGATTCCGCTGACAGGGGGCTTTGCCGGATTATTCGGCCTGAATGGCGACGGAAAAAAATATCGCGACCCGGTGCTGGTTTCCGGGACCGATGGCGTCGGCACCAAGATCAAGGTGGCCATGCTGGCCGGCCGTTATGACACGATCGGGGTCGATCTGGTCGGCATGTGCGTGAACGACTGCCTGTGCCTGGGGGCGGAACCGCTGTTTTTTCTCGACTATGTCGCTCTGGGAAAAGACGATCCGGCTCTGACGGCCAGCCTGGTCAAAGGGGTTTCTGACGGGTGTGTGGAGGCCCAGGCGGCTCTGATCGGCGGGGAAACCGCGATCATGCCGGATCTGTATGGGGCCGGTGATTTCGATCTGGCCGGATTCTGTGTCGGGGTCGTCGAACGGGACCAGATTCTGGATGGCCAGGCCATTCGCGCCGGTGATCTGCTGCTGGGAGTGGAATCGTCGGGACCGCACTCCAATGGATACAGCCTGATCCGCAAAATCGTGTTCGATCATGCCCGACTAGGGATCCAGGCGATGATTCCGGAACTGGGGCAGAGCGTAGGAGATGCGCTGCTTGTTCCCACCCGGCTCTATACGCGGATGGTGCAGGATCTGCTGCATCGTCCGGAACTGGCCGGTGCCGTGTCGGGACTGGCGCATATTACCGGAGGCGGTCTGGCCGAGAACACCGGCCGCATTGTGCCGGCCGGATTGCAGGCCGTCGTGGATCGGGCCAGCTGGACGGTTCCTCCCGTTTTTCAGTGGCTGCAGCGACTGGGCGAAGTGGATCGCGAAGAAATGTATCGCGTTTTCAACATGGGAATCGGTATGGTGGTGTGTCTGCGGCCAGATCATCTGGCGGCGGCACAGGTGGTGATCAGGGAATGCGGGTTCCAGTCGCATGTGATTGGACAAGTCAGTTCTGGGACAGGGGAAACCGCCTGTTACCGGAACTGAACTGAATGACCGAACGGAACAGAAAGCATTCCCGGGATGGCCTGCGGACGCAGGCAGAAACAGACGAATGAGATCAGGACAGGCAGACTCTGGCGGGAACGAGCGTTCGATTCCGGGGAGACTGCCTGAAAACTGAGACAGGGCCTGATCAGGCACGACAAGACTGGCGCCCCTTTTTCCAGGAGTTCAAAAAATGGCAATGGACAGCGAAGAGATCGTGCTGGATGCGGAAGAACGCATGGAGAAAGCGGCCGAAGTCTTCAAGACGGCCCTGCAGGGGTTGCGCACCGGACGGGCTTCGCCAGGGCTGGTGGATTCGGTGCGGGTGAACTATTACGGCTCGCCGACTCCGCTGAAGCAGGTGGCCAGCGTGACCTGCCCGGAACCGCAGCAGATTCTGATCCGCCCGTTCGATCAGGGCATTCTGAACGACATCATCAAGGCGATTCAGTCCAGCGATGCCGGGCTGGCCCCGAACTCGGATGGCCGGCTGATTCGCATCAATGTGCCGCCGCTGTCGACTGAACGCCGGCGCGAGCTGACGACACGTATCGGAAAATTTGCCGAGGAAGCCCGCGTTTCCATCCGCAATGTGCGTCGCGATGCCAACAAGCACGCCGAAACGTCTGAAAAAGAAAAGCTGATTTCGGAAGATGATCTAAAAGCTCTGAAAGATCAGATTCAGGAACTGACCAAGAAGTTCGAAGGCAAAGTGAACGACTTCGCCCGTGACAAAGAAAAAGACATTATGGAGAGCTGAGCTTCGCCGGAGCTTCCGCCGGAAAGGCATCGCGAATTTTGCCGGGCACGTCTCTTCAACAGGCGTGCCCGGTTCGTTCTGGTGTCGGAAGAATGCTGATCGCGCGAGGATTCATCTTGTCCCTGCGATACGGGAGGACCAGATTGCCCAGTACCGCTGACGATTCCGGTTCCGGATTTGAACAGGCCACGGAAGTTTTCCGGAACGCCTGGAGTCTCTACCGCCGCCTGGTGGATCACAACTATATGCGGCATACGGAAATGGAGCAGGCTGCGCGAGACAGGCTGCTGCAACGGTCAGCCCCGTTCACAATGCTGGATCTGGGATGCGGCGACGGCGATTTTGCTGCGAAGGTGGTCAACGGAACCCGGGTGGCCGGCTATGTCGGTGTGGATCTGGTGGCCACAGCCGCGGATGTCGCCCGACAGCGTTTCGAACAACTGGTTCCGGACGTCCGAATTCTGAACTGCAGCCTGCTGGATCTGGCTCCCGATCAAGTGCAACCGGCCTGCGATGTCATTCTGGCCAGCTATTCGGTGCATCATCTGTCCCACGTCGAGAAGCGGCGACTGCTCACGACATTAAGAGAGATGCTCCCGGAAAAGGGAGAATTGATTCTGATTGATCTGGTCCGCAGGAACGACGAGTCGCGTGATCAGTTTCTAAGTCGTTTTCATCATTTGGCAGAACAGAAATTTTTCGCACTGAGTGATGACGAGCGTCAACAGGTGCGGGCACACATGGACAGCAGCGACTGGCCGGAAACTCTGGCCACATTGCAGCAGTTCGGGAGCGATGCGGGATTTGATCAGTTCGAGCTGCTGTATCGTGATCCTGCGGAACTGTACGCGGCGGTCTCTCTGCGTTGACCGTCTCTCTTTATTGACCGACGATACTGGCCGGCATTGCCCCGGTATTCGAATCGGTGTCCAAAGAGGCCAGGGCCGGGTCTTGCGGCGGCTTGCGTGTCCGGCCTTCGAGCATGCAGCTCACATTCACATCGCCCAGCACATTAATGACCGTTCGGCAGCGATCGAGAAACCAGTCGACCGTCAGCAGCAGGGCAATGTATTCGGTGGGGAGTTTGACGGCACTGAAGACCAGGGTCATGGTCACCAGGCCTGCTTCCGGAATGCCGGCCGCTCCGACCGAGGCGACGATCGAAGTAATGACAATCATCAGCTGATGCCACAGAGTCAGATCCTGTCCGACCAGCTGGGCCACGAACAGGGCGGACATGGCTTCATACAGCGCGGTGCCGTCGTTGTTGAAATTGGCCCCGACCAGGGCCCCCATGCTGGCCGATTCTTCTCGCAGACCGACTTTGTCTTTCAGGTTGGAATAAGTCACCGGCATGGTGATGGTCGAACTGCTGGTCGAGAACGCCATGGCCAGGGCGTCGCGCATTCCTTTCAGCACGTCCCAGGGGCGCGGCCAGGAAAAAAGCCGGATGCGCAGCAGATACCAGGCCGCCTGCAGCAGCAGGGCCAGCAGCACGCTGAGAATAAAGGCTCCCATCGCTTTCAGCGGTGCGAATCCTTCGGTGCCGATCACCTTGGCCACGACGGCGAACACCCCGAACGGCACGATCTGAATGATCCAGTGCAGAATCTGGATCAATGTCTGATAGGCGACCTCGACCAGATCCTGCAGGGTCGTCAGGGGACGGTGGCGCGCCGAACGCAGGGCGATGCCGAACGCAATGGCGATGATGATCACCCCGATGATGTTCTGGGAATCTCCCAGCGGCCCCAGCAGGCTGCGAGGAATATTGTCCATGATCTGTTCCAGCGGAGATTTTTTCGCCGCATCATGGGCCTGTGTCGCAGTCGGTTCCAGTTTGGACCAGGTTCCTGGCCGGACGGCATTGGCCACCATCAGGCCGATCAGAATGGCGACCGTCGTATTGAGTACCAGCAGAAAGGCCAGTCGGCCGGCGGTGCGTCCACTGATTTCGGTCGTCATGAGCACATGAATCACCGCCATCAGAATGAGGGGCGGCGCCAGCGCTCCCAGCAGACGCAGAATCAGGGTGGCCGGCATGCCGAGGATGATCGCCTGCGGTCCCAGCAGCAGGCCGGTGATGATCCCGATGACCATGGCGGCCAGAATTCGCAGATAGAGCGGAATGGCCATCCACCGCCCCCAGAGTCCTGCTGCCTTGTGCTCTGTCGTCATGCTCTGCATTTCGTTCTCTGGGGCCTTCTGGCTCAGGGACCTGTCCGGTGCTGCTGTCTGGCTTTGTTCCCAGGGTTCCCGGATTCCGGTGACTCATGGCCCCAAGGAAAGTCGCGCGGCAGATGCTGCCTGCAGGGAGTGCCAGCAGTTTGGGGAGCCAGCGGTCCCTGGGACTGTAACCCGACCGATTCCGGCTGAACAGCCAGAGCCGGCGTTGATTATGCATGGCTTCATCGGCAAGGCGGTCTTCGCCAGGCAAGGTTATCGCGAAACGTTTCTTCGCGCGCGACGGGCCTGCCAGCTCCACAGGCCATTCGCCAGCAGTCCGCAGCCGATGCCGATGCCCAGCCCGAGCAGATGGGCTTCGGAACTGACGTTGGGGGTGTTGTAATCGAAGATCATTTGCAGCGCCACGACACACACAATCACGGCGAACTGGCGCAGCATGGCCGGGGTGCGCCCGGTCCACAAACGCAGGCCCACCTGCGCCAGCAGACCGCCAATCAGCCCCATGACTCCGCCCGAGGCCCCGACAAGAATGGTCGGGTCATCCAGCGTCACATGCATGAACAGCGGAGCCAGCGCGATGGAGCCTGTTGCGGCGAGCAGATAGGTTATCAGGAAGGCGCCCGTTCCCCACAGACGTTCGAGCTGGTGGCCGAGGGCAATCAGTCCGAGCGTATTCAGGGAAAAGTGGAGCCAGCCATAATGCAGGAAGGCCGCGGCAATGGCCCGCCACCATTCGTCTCCATTCAATTCCATAGGGATGAGCATGGCCCCCATGCGCACCAGGTTTGCATAGTTTTCTGCTCCGCCGGGGAGTTCGCAGGCGAAGACCACCGTCAGGATTCCGGCCATCAGCCAGGTGCCCGGGGTGCGGCGGCTGCGCAGTCCCCACAGGGCATTCTGTTCCAGACCTGCGGAGAGCTTGAGGTGATGCAGAATCTGCTGGCTGATCGGAGAGAGCAGGGCCGGGTTGATCTGTCTGACTGGGTGCCGCAGTCGTCGTTCGGCCGGGCGGGCAATGCCGGCTTGGGGATGAGCAGCCAGTTCCAAAAGGGTGTGTGTGGCCATCTCCAGATCGCCAGCTGCCTGCAGGGCCGTGGCCATCCAGTAACGGCCTGTCTCGACGGGGATGTCGTCGCCTGCCAGGCTGACGGCCCGCAGCGTCCAGTCGGGGTCGCCGCAGAAGGCGGAGACCTTCATGCGGATGGCGGTCAGCGTGCCAGGGGCTGTTCGGCCGGGCCGGACAGAGTGCGAACAGACGGCCAGCATGTTTTCAATCTGCCCGGTTTCTCCCAGAGCCTGAAGATAGGCATCCAGCAGCAGCCCGTCGGACAGGGTGTGCGACAGATCCGGGGTGGAATGAATCCATTCAATGAATTCCGACCAGTTCCCTTGAACGCGGGTCAGCAGCACACGGGCGGCGCGGCCAATTCCACCCGGCTGATGCTGCAGACGCTGCAGTTCGGCCAGGGCCTGCTCTTCCGGCCCGCGCTGCAGGTGATCCATGGCGGTGATCAGCCGGGGAAGGATCCACATGCCGTCGAACGGATGCAGCCAGCGCAGAACAGAGGCCAGTAGTCGGGCACGACGATATTTTCGCCGGCCCATCAGTCGCGACAGCCAGGTCAGCCCGAGACCTGGCAGGACCATCAGCAGCAGCCAGGCTGCTCCGGAGATGATGCCGGACTGATCAGGCAGGCTCAGCCAGGCCCCCAGCAGAATGAGCAGCACGATCCCGGGCAAAATCAGGCGCGCGCGGGAATTTCGCTGGTCGAAGATCTGGATCGACGACAGCACACTGCTCGCCAGGACCGTCCAGATCAGGATGAGATTCAGGTCCATGAACTCTCAACGGCAATGGAGTTCAACAGGAGCCGGAAATGCTCAGTCCTGTCTGGAAAAAATGGTGAACAGGAGGGCCAATGGCAGGATCGCGGGACAGTCAACGGGCTGGTCCCCTTATCCCTGCAGCACTTTGTCGATGGTTTCCCGAAGCACCTGCCCGGAACGCTGCAGAGCCGTGAGTTCCTTGGGCCACAGCTCGACTTCCACATGTGACAGAGCTCCCTGTCGGCCGACCACCGTCGGAACACTGATGCTGACGTCTTCCAGCCCATAGGCCCCGCTCTGCAGAGACGACACCGGAAGGATGCGACGCTGATCCAGGGCAATGGCATGCACGACGTCGGCGATGGAGGCTCCGACCGCGAAGCCGGCCCCTCCTTTCTTCTTGATCACTTCCGCCCCTGAGCCACGGGTGCGTTTTTCAATTTCAGCAGTCAATGCCGGAGTGATGCCGGGGTATTTCTCCAGCGGCAGCCCGGCGATCTGGGCATTCGACCAGATCGGCACCATGCTGTCGCCATGTTCGCCGTAAATGGTCACCTGCACCTGGCTGGGAGGAACGTCCACACGCTGGGCCAGCAGACTGCGCAGGCGGGTGGTGTCGAGCACGGTTCCCAGCCCGATAATCTGCTGAGGAGGCAGATCCAGTTCGTGAACGGCCAGATACGTCAGCACGTCGACCGGGTTGGAGACGACGAAAATGATCGCGTCTTTTTTGTAGCCGTGCTTTTTCAGATCACCCAGCAGGCTGCGGAACAAGGCTACATTGCGGTTGATCAGATCGAGACGGCTTTCGTCTGGCTTGCGGCGCAGGCCAGCGGTGATACAGACGATGTCGGCATCCCGGGACAGTTCAGGGCCGCCGGAAGTGATTTTCTGGTCGCCGATCAGCGATGCTCCATGCAGCAGGTCCAGAGCCTGTCCATCGACCAGATCCTGGTTCACGTCGATCAGGGCGATCTCCCGTACCACACGGCCGAACTGCAGGGCCGAAGCCGCACAGGAGCCAACCAGTCCTCCACCGCCGACGATCGAAACTTTCATCTTCTCATTCCTGTCAAGCTGAATCGATTCTGCGGGTCCTGCAACCCGCCGTTGTCTGTCGGTATATCGACGCCGCAGGCCGGCCGGCGATAATCCAGTCATGCAGTTTCGCCTGAATTCCCGGCCGCAGGTGCGACTGTGACGGCAGTTCCCCAGTCACGGGGACGTGCAGTCGAACCGGCTCCCAGGCGGAAATATGAAGAGAAAAAATCTCCGACTGGCCGGCCGACAGCATGCGTTTCCTCAGGTCAAACACATGCTGTGCGGGGCTCAGGCCTGCTAGAACTCGTAAGCGGTTTCTTTGGAGGCATCGGCTCCAAAAGATTTCCGGAAGGCCTCGACCGCGGCCGAGACGGTTTTGTTCGGGCCGGTCAGCTTCAACGTGTAATTCCCCCCGGAGGCCGGGGTGATCATGACATTGATCACACGATAGTTTGGAGCGGGCTTGGTCTTCTGCATCATCATCGGGCCGTCCGGTTTGTTGAACGTGCCGGAAAGGTCGACCAGCACATAGTCTCCCTGGGTGGCTTTTCCCTGTTTCATGTCGACGGTGCGGTTTTCGGCCTGAAACTGACCCACCCAGCGTTTGGCATTTTCACTGATGGAGCCGCCGAAGGGGGGGAACACGACCAGTTCCGCCGGTTCCAGGTCTCCGCCAGCCGCCGGGATGACAAACTGGGCCAGACGCATACTGCTGCTGGGCTGATGCGCTTTCCAGGTTTTGGGGATCTGCAGTGTCAGTCCCTGGGCAGTAATCGTAGTGGTCTCGGCATCGTCCGCCTGAGCGTGGAATCCCCAGGCCAGGACAGACATAACCAGCGTGGCATACAGATGAATACGAGTCATCGAAGTCCCCGATCCAGATCATTCAGGAATGTGTCAGAGTGGAAGCATTTTCCCTGATCAGAATAGCCGATCTGATCAGGACGTGCGCTGCCGCCAGGCCCGATTCAGGCCAGGGTTCCCGGCGCGACTGCCGGCCGGAACATTCTCCCGCGCCGATCGGTCTGACAGGCAACAATCCAGGCAGACCCATGCTGCCGGACATTTTCAGGAATGATCTGCCTGAATGCAAATGCGGGTGCGCGCAGGGGCGGAAACGGGAATGAGCCGGGAAGATGCCGGATGCACCTGCTGACGCAGCGTGATCTGAAATGTGGAAGCAAGACATGATCGGCCGGAGTCATCGGTTCTCTAGACGCCAGTCGAAACCGAGATCGAGTGCCGGTGCCGAGTGGGTCAGCGCCCCGACGCTGATACGGTCGACGCCAGTTTCGGCAATCGATCGGATCGTCTGCAGCGAGATTCCGCCGGAGGCTTCGAGCTGAACCGTCTGCGCCAGCTCGTTTCGCAGCTGCACGGCGCGCAGCAGGTCGTCAGGCGGCATGTTGTCGAGCAGAATCGCATCCGGCTGTTCCGGCAGGATTTCCTGGAGCTGTGAGAGCGTGTCGACTTCGACTTCCACAAACATTCCGGCCGGAGCCAGTGTGCGGACATGCCGGACGGCCCCGGCCAGGGTGCGGTCTCCCTGCTGACGCCAGGCTGCCAGATGGTTGTCCTTGACCAGGACGGCATCGAACAGCCCCATGCGGTGGTTCATGCCTCCTCCACAGCGGACGGCATATTTTTGAAGCTCCCGCAGGCCGGGAACGGTCTTGCGGGTGTCATAGACCCGGGCTGTCGTCTCTCCTGCCGCGACGACAAATTTCCAGGTCAGCGTGCTGACTCCTGACAGAAATGTCAGAAAGTTGAGGGCCGTCCGCTCGAGGGTCAGCAGCGAAGTCACTTTGCCGGACAGACGCGCCACCACGGTTCCTCGCTGCAGCGGCTCGCCATCGATGACGAATTCACGCACATGCACTTCCGGGGCGAGCATTTCGGCAATCAGCGGCAGCAGTTTGCCTCCACACAGAATGCCTGTCTCGCGGGCGACAATCTCGACCTCTCCCTGCTCCTGCGGTGGAATCAGCAGAGCCGTGGTGATGTCGAATCCCTGGCCCAGGTCTTCCTGCAGTGCCGTTGTGATCAGGCGACGTGCCGCTTCAATTTCATTCGGCCTCATCACGGTGGCGAACTTTCTGCCTGTCTGCAACCAGGACTGCTTGTGTGAAGAATCAGGTCTGTGGGCCGGCCGGTGTGGATCTATGGGTGGATCTATGGCCGGGCGAACCGCTGGTTCATGGTGACTCGCCCGGCAGTTCTTGGCAACTCTCCAGCGGCGGTCTGGAATCAGGAACAATGGTCTGGGCGAAGTTCTGCACCTGCGCATACGATTCGCAGAAGGCGCTGTAGTGCATCTGTTCGCGAATTTCGGCGGACAGGGCACTTCCTCCGACGACAACGGGCACGTCGTGTTCAGCCGCCAGCTGGGACAGCAGGCTGAATTCTTTCAGAAAGCCTTCGGGATTGCGGATGGTGGAGACACTCAGCCAGAACAGACGCGGGCGCATGTCGCACAGGGCCTGCCGCAGCGAAAGGAACGGCACCATGCTTCCCAGAGAGCAGGCGCGCCAGCCGTTGTCGCGCAGCACCAGTTCGACCATCGACGAAGCCAGTGTATAAGGGTCGCCGTCGACCGTGCCGCCAACCGCAATCGGGGCGGTGGGGGGGAGTTCCGGAAGTCCGCGACGCACTTCATGCAGAGCCCGATGGCAGATCTCGCACGAGCGGCGCTCCTGATAGCCGGCCATTTCGCCACAGCCGCATTTTTTTCCGATCCCTTCGAATGCGGAACGAAGCACTTCGTCGCAGATGTCGCTCATGCGGATGCCGGCCAGATACAGATTGAGCACGACTTCCACACAGACCTGCTCATCTCCCTGCGCCAGGGCCTGATACAGGCGTTCCCGTTCTCCCTGCAGCTTGCGGTCCCGACCGCCGGAAGTGCAGGGGGGAAGTCCCAGCAGTTCCGGGTGGACCAGCTTGTAGCCCGAATTTCGCAGAAACGTCAGCACCCCGTTCACCGGCAGCCGGCGATGGCCTCCGGCGGTGCGGACAGTCGGGATCAGGCCCTGATCGCACCAGCGCTTGAGTGAGGATTCACTCATGTCAATGGCCTGGGCAACCTGGCGTGGAGTGACAAGATCTTTCACGAACGCAAACTCAATGACACCAGAAGCCGCCGTGGCGCGGCTCCGGCGCAGTACGGGGTTCATGGAGAATAGAACCGGGGGAATGGAATCCGGACCTGTCCCAGGCGAAGGCCCTGAACACAGGCAGATCTCTTATTCTAGTCCCGGTTCGGCATCAGCCAAGTAATTCGCGGTCCCTGTCTGGCTGTGCATGAAAAGTGCAGGGGCCGGCGTACGGATTCTCCTGAGCCGGGGCCGATTTCTGTACCGGGACCGGTTTCTGAGCGGTGGTCAGTTTCTGGGGGGGCCGATTCCTGTGTCGGGGGAAGGGCCTGATGCACTGTTCTGAAAGGAGTCAAGCCGGTTTCGGCCGACGCAGGCACGGCAGGCCGCTCTGAAGGCCGGTCGTCAGGGAATCCCCAGCAGCGAATTCAGCTGCATCGAACTGCTGCCGTAGCTGCCGAATTTCGGTTCCAGAGCCAGAGCGACCCCCACGTTGTCGCGACTGCGATCATAGCCCAGGGCCATGTGCAGCAGGAAAAATTCCCCGATGCGGGTGAGCGTCAGCGATTCTCCGCGATCCATGCCTTCGGCGACATCATACTGGGCCGCCGCGGTGGCCACATACAGGTTCGGGCTGAGCACATACGAAAAACTGCTGGAAATGATCTGACTTTCGATCGAGGCCACATTCACCTGCCGGAAGCCCAGGTAAATACTGCCGCGGGCGGATCGCTGATGCACAACCCCCACGTTCCAGACTTTCTGGCCGTCGGCGAACACATCCCAGACCCCGTCCGCCAGAAAGGACGTGCGCGGGCTGAGATGCCAGGCATAACGTCCGTTCAGCAGCCCGAGAGTTTCTCCAAAGTTGTCCCGGTCGGCGTTGGGGAAAATCGCCGTTCCCAGATCCAGTTCCATCCAGTCGATAATTCGCGGATTCTCCGGGGGGCCGACTTTCGTCTGCCAGCGGTTCCGCATGCCCAGCCACAGAGTGTGCATGTCGTCCACCAGCTCGTTGTAAGAGGCCGTGACAGATCGCCCGGCTCCGGCACGCACCGCGTAATAGCGGGGGTCCAGCTGTGGGGGCAGCGGGGTTCCGCCAAATTCGACCGGCACCAGTCGTTCACGAAACCGTTCCTGGGCATTGTCGTCGAACTGATTGTACTGGGCGATGTTGTTCAGGCTGGTCGATGCCTGGGCATAGTAATAGTCCATGTCGAAGACCACTTTGTGCGCCAGGCCATTCAGGCCGAGAATTTCGCTCTGGACCTGGGGCATGTATTTCGAAAACTGCACGCTCGCCCGGACGCCGGCGGTTCCATAGGCCCGGCCCAGGCTCTCGCCGTTCAGGTCTTCTTCCCAGTAGGCCAGTTCGCCCATGGCATAGGGAACGACATGCACCGGGCCGACATCGAACGGCAGGTTCAGCTCGTGTCGGGTCATCGTGACCAGACCTTCGACGTTGGCGAAGTAAGGGAGCGACTGGAACGGATCGGCCACCGGGTCAGGCGGGGCAGCCGCCGGACGCAATTGCCCGTAACCGATCATCGAGTGTGTATCCCAGATGACCGGTGTCCCGAAGACCTGTTTCCCCAGCAGGGTCACATCTCCGCGCGGCAGCCAGTTGGTCTGATCATTGAAATCATTGGTTTTCACGGTTCCGAGCAGACTGGCTGTGAAGTTGTCGACCTGATGATTGATCGTCAGCAGGTTTTCCAGGTCTTTCTGGGTATCCCAGTCGTATTCGTAATACTGCTCCATGAAGTTGCGGTCATCATTGAGCACATGGCCGATTTCTCCCTGAATCCAGGTGTTCTCATCGATGCTGATCCGGTCCCGGAGAATGATCCGCCCGCGATTGTCGTTGTAGACCGGGAGATTGCGCCGTCCGAGTCCCAGGTTGTCGGTGCCGTGATCGTTGATGTAGTACGCCTGGCCCCAGCCTTCATGGTGAACCGGCATGCCGAACAGGTTGCTGTCGACATCGAACAGGGATCGCAACCCGCCGCCGGGGCCCCGTTTGGACAGATAGTCGGCCTGCAGCTGGAGGTCGACCGATGGCGGGAGATTCAGCCCCAGAATCGGCTGCAGATCCCAGACGGTTTCCACGGTCGCGCCAAACATGCCTGAATAGCCGACATTGAACTTCTTCACCGGAATATTCGGGTCTTCGGCCGGTGTGACCATGTAAGGCGACACGAAAACCGGCATGTCATCAATGAACAGGGCATTGTTCAGACTGGTGGCGACGAACATTCCGCCTTCCGGCTCGCCGGTGGTCGGATTGATGCGACCAGGGGCTCCGAAGAACTTTTCTTCCAGGAACACATCACTGGCCTGAATGCGGTATTTCGGCTTGCCAAATTCACTCGTGGTGAAAAAGGCGTCCTTGGCGTGGAAGTTGGTGTCGGACATCTGGCGCAGCTCTCCGGCCCGCAGTCGCAGTGTCCCTTCCAGGTCCGGCAGCAGGGTGCGCAGCTCGGCATTCATGGCCAGCCCGCGCCGCTGATTCACGTCATAAAAGGCATGCGTGGCCCGTACGACGTTGTTCCCCTGACGAACGACAATGCTCCCTTCCAGATACACCTGAAAGGGAGTGTTGGTATCCAGGTCGAAGCCCCCCTGATCATCCACCCGATCGGGGTCGGTCCAGATCACCGCCCGATCGGCCGTGAGGTCGATGCGGGTGAGGACCGTCTGCCCTCCGATGTTCAGCGGCACATTGTCGACGACAATGTTCACTCCCCCAGTCAGTGTCACCACGTATTCCGGGGGAATGGAGCCTTCGGAGATTTCTCCTTTGGCTTCCAGTCGGCCGCCCAGAAATTTCGGGGCAATCGTGACGTGTTGGTTGATGCGAGTGGGAGCCGGCGGAAGATAAAGACCTGCCCCGGGCATGCCGACCGGAGGCACTTCCAGAGTGTACTGCGTCTGCTGCACCTGGCTGCGCTGGTCCATGCGCCGCTGACGGGCCCGCAGATAGGCGGGGTCGTCTTTGACAGGAGCCAGATCGACGGGCGGACGCCCTTCATGTTCGATGGCACCGGAAGTTTCCAGATCCACAATGAGAAATGGAGACTGCTCACGATGGCCTCCTTCGAGGGCGGTTGCCGGGAATTCAATCGAGGATTCCAGATAGGCATTCACATGTTTCCGGCCTGATTCCGCGGCAGGAATTTCCCAGAGCACCATCAGCGGGGCCTGCCAACGTCTTTGACCCCAGGTGATCGAGCAGTTCCCGCGGAGCAGCAGAACCGATTCGGCGCCTTCCTGAAACCGGGTGCAGAAATCGGAGTGAATCAGAATCGGATCGGCGGAATGAGAAACAAGTTCTGATGCCGGTTTGCCGGGGAAGCTGTGCTCGATCTGCCGCTCGGACTGGGCGCGCACCGGCAGTGACATGCAGAGCCAGGCAGCCAGCATGATCAGCAGGTATCGTGAACAATGCGGTCGTTCAGGCGACACGCGGTGTCCGATCGCGGTATAGGGTCAGGGAGACAGGAGGAACAGTGACAGAACTTTCATCCGGCCGGCGGCGCAGAGACTGGAACAATTGCCGCAAGCCATTTTCCGGACAGTGAATCCGGCTCTGGAAGGAGTGCAGGTCGGGAGTGAAACCAAACGGAAAAAGACAGGTCGGAGATGCAATCCGCAGGAGCCTCGATGCCAGCGGCCCTGACGGCAATCTGGCCAGAATATGTCGAGGATTCCGGGATTGCGGCGGGAGTATAGGAGCGTTTCAAAAATTGAGTCAATAAGTCTCAAGTGCCGGTGCCAGAATGCGATTTCAGGTCAGGCAAAAGAAAACAGCCATTGACCTTGCCGCCTGATTCCGGATAAGACACGCCGCCTTTCCGGCGGACTCTGCCGATTCAGGTTTCATATTGTCCCGTGTTGGCACTCGCGATTTTCACGGTGTGCCTGCCAGCAACGGATGCCTTGCAGCGTGCTCAATTTCCGATGGATCTGGTTCTCCTGCGTTCTGGCGAGCTGCCTGGGCGCGGGAGCCCTGCTCTGGCAGTCGGCCCAGGGGGAACTGTCTCCCCGGGAGCGCGTGGGACTTTTCCATCTGCGGTCCGAACAGCCGCTGGACGACGAAACCGGACAGGCCGTGCTGCGTGAGATGGCGCAGGTGCGCATCGACGTCGATCGCCGTCTGGGGCTGCCTTATAACTCCCGTCCACTGGAGGCGAACCTGTTCGCCAGTCGCGAATCCTTTGCGGCTTATGCCAGCCAGCATGTTTCCCGGGTGCAGGACCGGACAGCCATTTATGTGAAAGACCATGACGCCGGGCGGGTGATCCTGTATCAGCATCCCGACTTTCTGACCGACCTGCGGCACGAATGCACCCATGCCGTGCTGCACAATGCCATCCCCTGGCTGCCGCTGTGGCTGGATGAAGGCCTGGCGGAATATTTCGAGGTGCCAGGCGGGGAACGCCGGCATGGCCATCCTCACCTGACTCAGACACGGGCCCGACTGAAAACAGGCTGGGTGCCCAGCCTGGAAAATCTGGAGAATATGCATGCCCTGGAAAAGATGTCGGGCGATGATTACCAGGAAAGCTGGGCCTGGACCCATTTTCTATTGAACGGGCCGGTTTCGGTCCGACAAGTGTACGATCAGTTCATTATGGAGTTGCAATCGGGACGTCCGGTCGGACAGCTCAGTGATCGTCTTCGCGGAATTGAACCGGAGTTCGAGACCGCCCTGATTCAACACTTCGAGAACTGGTAAGGCCTTCGCAAGAGGGAGAACCTATGTCCACCTCGATCCTCTGGATGTCGTGCGCTGTCTGCCTGCTGACTTCGTCGCTGGCCGTCTCCCGACTGTTCGCCGGAGAACCGTCTTCTCCTGCCCGGCCGCGGACAGACAGTCATGGCATCATCGACCTGCTTCTCGGACGGGGAGGAAGCCTGGAAGGGCAACTCAAGGATGCCGGCGGGCAACTGGCCGATGGTGCCGAACTGTCGATCTGGCAAGGCCAGAAGCTGATCTGGAAGGGCCCGGTCGACCAGGCCGGAAAATTTCATCTGAAGAATCTCACGACCGGCATTTATCGCGTCGTCTATGGCGAGCAGTCGATTCTGTGCCGGGCCTGGGCCAATGAAGATGCCCCTCCCAAGGCACAGGGCTCGCTGGTGCTGAAAACAGAAAAACCGGTGACCGGCACGGCTGCCGAAGTGCAGCGCCGTTCCCTGAATCCATTCTCCACAGGACTGTCGATTCCGTCGCTGTGGGGAGGGACCCGACACGAGGTGCGCTCGCCGGTCAAACCTTGAAGGCAGGACAACCTTATGGCCTCCTGGGCCTGTTGTCTGGAATGCATCCCTGCGGCGGAGTCCGGTCAGGGGAGCGAAATGGAAAAAGGAAGTTCCCTATGCCCAGCCCTGCACTGTTTGTCCTCCGTTCCGGTGGCCTGACCTTGTGCTGGACACTCTCGCTGTGCTGCGGCGTGCTGCTTCACTCGCAGGCCCGGGCTCAAGAGTCTTCTGCATCGGCCTCCCGGCAGGAACATCCGCTGGCTCCGGCCATTCAGCTGGTTCAGCAGTCTTATCAGGTGCTGCAGCAGGTTTCCGATTACGAAGCCACGCTCATCAAGCAGGAACTGGTGAACGGACGCATGCTGAACCAGCGGATGCAGATGCGGATTCGTGAAGCTCCGTTCAGCGTGTATCTGCTGTATGAAGAACCGAATCAGGGGCGCGAAATCCTGTTCGTCCAGGGGCAGAACAACAATCAGCTCATCGCTCATGAAGGAACCGGCCTGTCCAGTCTGGTCGGCACCATTCCCCTGGCGATCGACAGTCCCCAGGTCATGGCCGAAAATCGCCATGTGGTGACCGATCTGGGGATGCGGCGAATGCTCGAACTGGTGCTCAACCAGTGGCAGGTCGAATCCCGGTATGGCGAAATTGATGTCCGGTTCTATCCCAATGCGAAAATGGGAAATGCGGACTGCGAAGTGATCGAAACGATCCACCCCAAGCCGCGCAAGCAGTTTCTGTATCACATGACCCGGCTGTTCCTCGAAAAGAATTCACGCCTGCCGATCCGGATCGAAAACTATGGCTGGCCTGCCCAGGCCGGACAGCAGGCCCAGCTGCTCGAAGAATACACCTATGTCAATGTCCGGACGAATACCGGCATGACCGCAGCCGATTTCGACCGGCGCAATCCGAAGTATTCCTTCCAGTAAGATTCGGGTGCTGCGCCGCTGTTCAGGCTTACTTCGCTGTGGTGTCGGGCGTCTCGGGCAGAACCCGGCGGAAGACAATCACATGCTGTCGTGGCAGCGTTTCGATGGTTTCCACCCATTGCAGCTGCAGTTCGGGCTGCAGTGCTTCGAGTTTCACCTGTGCCTCGCTCATTTTGTGAACTTCTTTGATCGGAACGGTCGGGTCTTCTTTCCGGTACTCCACAAAGACGACGCGCCCTCCGGGCTTCAGACTGCCTGAAATGGACTGCAGCATTTCAAACGGCAGATTGAATTCATGATACACATCGACCATGACGGCCAGGTCGATCGATGAGTCATCCAGTCCGGGAGAACGGGTGGTGCCCAGCACCGGCTGCACATTGCTGATGCCGATCTGACGGCATTTGAGTTCCAGAGCCCGCAGCATTTCCCGTTGAATGTCGACCGCCATCACTTTGCCGGTCGATCCCACCTGCGCGGCCATGCGCACGCTGATCACTCCGGAACCGGCCCCGATGTCGGCGACGGTCATGCCTGGTTTCAGCTGCAGGCTGTCGACCAGGGCTGTCAGATGTTCTTCCTCTTCCCGCTCAGGCCGTTCGAGCCAGTCCAGCCCCTGATGGCCCATCACCCGGGCAATTTCACGTCCCAGATAAAACTTTCCCAGTCCATTCGGATCATGCTGGTCACGATAGGTATATCTGCGGGATTCTTTGCCTTCAGAACGCTGTGCAGGTTCTTCGGCACATCCCCGGCGGCCTTCGAACATGCCGGTGACACTCAGCATGATCAGCAGACAAACGATGTGCCTCATGTTTCGCTCCTGTCGAAAGCTTCGAGCTGGTGACTCAGGCCTGGGCCTGCCGTATGCCTGCTTTTTGGCGGGGATTTCCTGATGAAACGTCGCTTGCCGCGTGGTGGAACGCGGTCCTTACGGGAGTGAGCCGCTCTGCCGGCCTGACTCATTCGATTCCTCTGGACTCGATGCATGCCCCTGGAAGATGACGGGTCTTTTCCCGCGAGTCAATTTGCCGCCGTTTCGGAGGGGGGCAGATTTTCAGCGGTCATGTCTGCCAGGGACGCCGGATCGCCCAGGCAGAACGGACACGGATCCCGGTGAAAACGTCCGTAGCGGAGAAAGTGCAGCACCTGCACGGCAGACGCCCGCCGCAGCACCAGCCCGGTGTGTCGACTGGGGAGGATGATGTGATCGACCTCGCAGTCGAGATGCGTGCTCAGTTCAGACAGCACATAATCCCATTCGGCGGCAATGATGCCGATTTCCAGTTGTCGCTGCCGGGGGAGTGGGAGCCGGTTCACATAACTGTCCACGCGATCCGACAGTTCATCCACCAGCGGAGTCAGCCAGCGCAGATACGGCCCCACCCAGGAGGCCACATGCGAACCTTTATTGGGGGGCGACAGCATCACGATTCGATGCAGAGACGGAAGCTCCACCTGCTGCAGAACAGCCCGGGTGATAATCGACCCCATACTGTGACAGACCACATACAGCGGCCTGTCTGCCGGCAGGCTCTGTTGCAGAGCCTGAAACCGCTGAGTGAATTCCGGCACGAGCGTTCCCAGGGACTGCCAGACACTGTAATAGCCCCAGTTCTCGACCTGATAGCCCTGCAGCTTCAGCCGATAGGCCAGCAGCAGCATGAGCCAGCTGTTCGCTCCCAGTCCATGCAGCAGCACCACGGTGCCGGGGGAAGTTTCTGGAAGAGCGTGTGAGACACCTTCGGCTCCCCTGGCTGCTTCGTGCTGATCCGAAGAATCAAACATGCCAGGTCCTCAACACCAGCGAATCAGTCATCAGTTCTGTCTGCATTCTATCGGGTTGCGATCCCCAGGGTAGGGCTCTGTCAGGGCTTCGTTTTCGGGGATGTCATCGCGAAATGTTCTCCGTTGTCGGACTTCATGGTTTGGCGGTTTGGCCGACTCGAATTTTTCAAGGTGACAAAGCGGTCAGGGGAGTGCTTTCGCTGCGGCAGCCGGAGGTTCTCACTCGTCCCGGTGCAGTACGCAGATCCCCTTGAGGAAACAGAAGGCCCTGCATGGCCAGCAGGCCGGCTCAGGTGGCGGCATCTCTGGGGAATGCCGGATTGCGCTTTCCGTCGAGAGACCGTTGCGGTAGGCTGGGAAAGTGTCGACGTGTGCGTCGAGAGAGCCGGTGGTTCCGCCCGGCAGACCCGTCGGCCCGTCTGTCTGAATGGGGAAGAGTCGCTGCTTTGCAGGGCGAACCCGACAGGGAGTGCAATCATGCGGCATCACTGTGGCCATATTGCCCGGCCGGTTTCTCGTCGCGGTTTTCTGAATCAGCTGGGACTGGGGCTGGGAAGCGTGGCTCTGGCGGAACTGCTGCATCCGACAGGCAGGATTCTCGCAGAAGAGGTTCCGGCCGGTCTCACTCATTTTCCGGCCCGGGCGAAGCGGGTGATCTATCTGTTTCAGTCCGGGGGTCCGTCGCAGATGGACCTGTTCGATTACAAGCCGTTGCTGAACAAGAAGCATGGCACGCAACTGCCTGACGAAGTGCGGGGAGGACAACGCCTGACCGGCATGAGTGCCAATCAGTCGAGCCTGGCCATCGCCGGCTCCCCGTTTCAGTTTCAGCAGCATGGCGATTCGGGTGCCTGGCTGAGCGAACTGCTCCCCTGCACCTCGAAAATTGTCGACGATGTGTGCTTCATCAAAAGTGTGCAGACCGATGCCATCAATCATGGTCCGGCGGTGACCTTTCTGCAGACCGGATCACAGCTGCCAGGGCGGCCCAGCATGGGAGCCTGGCTCAGCTATGGTCTGGGGGCGGAGAACTCGGACCTGCCTGCTTTTGTGGTGATGCTGACCAAAGGGAAAGGGGGCCAGCCGCTGGCGTCTCGGCTCTGGGGAAATGGATTTCTTCCGTCCCGTTATCAGGGAGTGCAGTTTCGGCCGGGAAAAGATCCGGTGCTATATCTGGGCAATCCGGGAGATCTGCCGGCAGAACAGCGACGGCATCAGCTTGATGCCTTGTCGGAATTGAGTTCCATTGCGGCAGAAACGAATGCCGACCCGCTGATTGAAAACAGCATTGCCCAGTATGAACTGGCGTTTCGCATGCAGCGTGCGATTCCGGAGGCCACGAATCTGGCCGATGAGCCTCAGCACACCTTTGATCTGTATGGCGAAGACGCCCGGCAGCCGGGAACGTATGCGGCCAACTGTCTGCTGGCGCGGCGTCTGGCCGAACGGGGAGTGCGTTTCATCCAGCTCTATCATCAAGACTGGGATCATCATGGCGGTCTGCCGACCGGGCTGAAAAAAGAATGTGCCCAGACCGATCAGGCGAGCGCGGCGCTGATTCTGGATCTCAAACAGCGCGGTCTGCTCGACGAGACCCTGGTGATCTGGGGAGGCGAGTTCGGGCGGACCAATTACTGTCAGGGAAAGTTGACGGCCAGCAGTTTTGGACGCGATCATCACCCCCGCTGTTTTACGGTCTGGATGGCCGGAGGGGGGGTGAAGCCCGGCATCACTTTTGGAGAGACCGACCTGTGGGGATATAATGTGATCCAGGACGCTGTGCATGTGCATGACCTGCAGGCGACGATTCTGGCCTTGCTGGGAATGGATCACGAACGCCTGACCTATCGATTTCAGGGACGCCGGTTCCGTCTGACCGATGTCAGCGGACGCGTGGTGGAACCGATCCTCGCGTGAACAGGCGGCCTGCCCTTTCTTCTTTCTCCGCAGGAGGGCTGGCGTGCCGGAGCTTCCGGACATCACGGTTTATCACGAAGCCCTGGAAGACCGGATTGTCGGATCTGTTCTGGAGACGGTTTCTGTGCGCAGCCTGTTCGTGCTCCGCACCTTTGAGCCGGCGATTGAATCGACCTTTGGTCGGCAGGTGCAGTCTGTCCGCCGGCTGGGAAAGCGACTGGCCATTGGTCTGGAAGGGGAATTGTGGCTGGTGCTGCATCTGATGATTCTGGGACGCCTGCAATGGAAAGAGGCCGGGAAGTCGGGCGGCGGAAAGGCCCTGCTGGCGAACTTTCAGTTTGAGACCGGAAATCTGCTGTTGACCGAATTCGGGACACGAAAACAGGCGTCTCTACATGTGGTCACCGGCAGCAGTCTGGCGGAACATGACCCGGGCGGACTGGAGGTGCTGCACTGCACGCTGGAAGAGTTCACCCAGTCGCTGACACTGACCAATCGCACTCTGAAGCGTCAGTTGACCAATCCCTGGCTGTTCAGCGGCATTGGCAATGCCTATTCCGACGAAATCCTGCACCATGCCCGCCTGTCGCCGATTCAGCAGTCGCAGAAACTGAATGCCCTGGAAATTGAGCGGCTGTATGCATCGACCCGGGAGGTGCTGCAGACATGGATTGACCGGTTGCGCCGGGAGTCGCGCGGGAGATTTCCGACGAATGTCACGGCCTTTCGGCCTGAGATGGCGGTGCATGGCAAGTTCGGCACCCCGTGCCCTGTCTGCGGGGCTCCAGTGCAGAGGATCGTCTATGCCGAAAACGAAACCAACTACTGTGCCGGCTGCCAGACAGGCGGACGTGTGCTGGCCGACCGGTCTTTGTCCCGGTTGTTGAAAGAGGACTGGCCCCGACGGATTGAGGACTGGGAATTGAAGTGCTGACTGAGGAAGTGCTGACTGGGGGCTCACCTGAACCCTTGAGGCACCTCGCCCACGTTCCTTTTGGTTGGAGGAAACATCACTCATTGCATGGCGGAACGTGACCCCGCTGAAAGTGAATTGCTCTTCACAACATGGGGGGTCGCAACGACCCGCTAAAAACGACCCGCTAAAACGGAGTCCGCCCGCCGGTGGCTCCATACGCTTCCCCTGTGACATAGCTGGCCTGCGGTGAGGCTAGAAAGACATACAGCGGTGCCAGTTCGGCCGGCTGGGCAGGCCGTTCGAACAACGTATTTTTTCCGAACTTCCTGACTTTTTCAGGATCGAATGTCGAGGGAATCAAAGGGGTCCAGACAGGTCCGGGGGCGACGGCATTCACCCGCACCCCCGATTCGATGGCCAGTTTGGCCAGGGCTTTTGTGAACCCGACGATTGCGGCTTTGGAGGAAGCATAATCCAGCAGTTCGCCACTGGGAGTGAATGCCTGGATCGAAGCGGTATTGATGATCACTCCGCCTGGCTTCATGCGCGGTAAAGCCGCTTTGCAGAGATAAAACATCGAGAACAGATTCGTCCGGAAAATCTGCTCGAACTGCTCCGAAGACCATTCTTCAATTTCGTCATGCGGCATCTGCTCCCCTGCATTGTTCACAAGAATGTCCAGCTTTCCGAACTGCTGGAATGTCTGATCCACCAGCGACCGGCAATACGTTTCCTCCCCGACATCGCCGGGACTGAGGACAGGGGTTCGGCCGGCTTTTTCGACCCAGGCTGCCGATGCCTGGGCGTCTTCCTCCTCGCAGAGATAGCTCATCATGACATCGGCCCCTTCGCGGGCAAACGCCAGGGCCACCGCCCGTCCAATGCCGCTGTCTGCGCCGGTCACAATGGCCACGGCATCGTTCAGCCGGCCTGATCCCTGGTAAGACTCCTCGCCATGATCCGCGCAGGGGGTCAGCTCCGCATCGGTGCCGGGAACGGACTGTTGCTGCGGAGGCAGGGAAGTCTGAGGGTACCGGGTTCGGGGATCAACACGGGCATCCATTGTTCTGGTCATTTTTTATCCCTCCTGGAAGTGAGGATTCATGTTTCGGCAGGCTGAGTTTCCACAGATGAAACGGTGCATCCGATGAGACTTGGCGTCGCCGTCTGAGGAGACAGGGCAGCTCTCTGGAAGCCGGTGGCTCTGGTCTGTGCTGGCGCAGCGTGCGCGTTCTGAGGAAATGACACTTGCCGTCTGGCAGGACAGAGCCCCTGTGACAGTGCGACACGCGAGACAATGCGATCTGTCTCCTCTTCACGCTGTCCGTGCTTCAGGGCATTCTCTGTGCCAGTCCACTGCCGGAAATCGCCCGACTGGTTCCCCGGCAGGGAATGCAATCGGCATGGAATGCAAATTGCAAAGCAGGCTGCCTGCTCATTGATCCCGACTTTTCCGCATTGTGTCACAGACGCCTGCCGAGGGGGTCTGGAAAGGAACGGCATAACATGACAAGCAGAACTCAGACCGCGATCGACAGTAATCCTGCGTCTTCCCCCGAAAATCTGGCCGCCCTGGCCAAATGCATCGATGCCTGCCAGCGGTGTCTTCAGGCCTGCTGCAACTGTGCCGATGCCTGTCTGCACGAAGAGCACCCGGAGCACCTGCGATTCTGCATTCGGATCGATCTCGACTGTGCGGAGATCTGTACCGCGGTGGTGAAAGTGCTGAGCCGCGCCAGTCGGCCGCATCTGGAAACGGTCCGGGCCTTACTCGAGACCTGCCGGATCGCCTGTCACAGCTGCAGCCTGGAATGCCTGGAACATGCGCAGATGCATGAGCATTGCCGCATCTGCGCAGCAGCCTGTCAGAATTGTGAAGCGGCCTGCGCGGCACTGTTGCGCCAGACACCTGCCGGACAGGATCTGTCGGGCATCGCCTGAGCAGTTTCTTCTCTCGGCTCTCTTCTGAAAAAAGTGTGAGCTGGTGCGAGGTTTGCATTCTGCCGTCAGGGGGCCGCTCGCTGTCTGAAGTGAGCGACTTGCCAGGCTTCCTGGCGCTGTCTGCCAGAAAGCAGCGGATCTTTTCGATGGCTGATGGAGCGTTGTTCCTCGGCAGGTATTCCGCTGAGAAGCGCAGGACGCCTGCCGGACAGAGCTGTCTGACCAGAAGGAGAACAGTCATGCCTCGCGGCAGCAAAGCGTCCTATACGGACAAGCAGAAACGACAGGCCGAGCATATTGAAGACTCGTATGAAGATCGGGGAGTTTCCAAAAAGGAAGCCGAACGACGAGCCTGGGCGACCGTCAATAAATCAACCGGCGGCGGAAAGAAAAGCGGCTCCGGCCGGGGAAAAAAAGAATCGCACGCTTCGGCTCGCAAGGGGGGGCGTCTGGGCGGTGAGGCCTCTGCTTCCCGTTCGGCCGCCGCCCGCTCGGCTTCGGCAAAAAAAGCAGCCCGCACGCGCGCCCGGAATAAAAAGGCGGCCTCTTCATGATCATTCTGCAGGAGATGTGCGTCCTCGTTGACCGGCTTCAGTCTGAGTCGTTTTCTGAAGTCGCCGGGAAGAATGGTCGCTTCCCTTCCTGACTGAACCCTGAGAGAGCAAGCCGTTGCGTGATGAACCGTCTCAGGGCTCATTGAATTTTCCCGCAGCTGGACCGGGATGTCAGGTCGCTGGAAGCTGGGAAAAATTCATGGCCCTCCCGTTTTCATCGCCGTCAGGGAAATGCAGGATGATTGGGCTTCTGGGGATTCTCGTCTCGCTTCTCCTGCTGGTCTGGCTTGCTTATCGCGGCTGGAGCGTGCTGCTGGTCGGCCCGGCCGCTGCTCTGCTGGCTGCGGCAATCTCAGGAGAGCCGCTGCTGGCGAGCTGGACGCAGACATTCATGACCGGCACGGCCGGCTTTGTCGCGCAATGGTTCCCGATGTTTCTGCTCGGCGGATTGTTCGGCAAACTGATGGAAGACAGCCGTTCCATCAGTTCCATATCCCGAGGACTGACCGAGCGGCTGGGAATCGCGCGCACCATGTTTGCCGTGGTGCTGGCCTCGGCCGTGGTGACATATGGCGGGGTCAGCGTGTTTGTGGCCTTTTTCGTGCTGGTGCCGATGGCTGACCAGATGTTTCAGGCCGCCAATCTCCCCCGGCGTCTGATGCCGGCCGCCATTGGGCTGGGAGCCTTTACATTCACCATGTCGGTGATGCCGGGCACTCCTTCGGTCAACAATGCCATTCCGATGCCTTATTTTGGCACAACGACCTTTGCCGCCCCGGGGCTGAGCCTGATCGCTTCCGGTATCATTCTGGCCTTTGGCATGTGGTGGCTCCATCGGGCAGAAGCGATCTCGCGCCAGGCCGGCGAAGGCTATACCCCTCCCGTTGCTTCCGGAGGAAGCTTTGGCGCTCCGGCCATTGACGAGAAAACCCGCGTGCAGACGACGGTTTCAGGCGAATTCGACCCAGCCGAACTGACAAGCAGCCAGCCTTCAGGCAGCGAACCGTCGTTCCTGTTTGCCACGCTGCCGCTGGCGGTGGTGATTGTCGTGAACTTTCTGCTCTCCCTGGTCATTCTTCCCCGCCTCGACTTTTCTTATCTGGCCGAACCTCGCTGGGGGGGGGGACCATCGTTCAGGCCGTTGCAGGAATCTGGTCGGTTGCCGTGGCCCTGGCATCAGGCTGCCTGACGGTGGTTGCCGTCAACTTTCGCCGGATGCCTGCTCTTCGACAGACTCTGGATGCCGGCTCGATTGCTTCGGTGCTTCCTATATTGACGATCGCCAGTCTGGTCGGCTTTGGAGCCGTGATTGCCTCGCTGCCGGCATTCAGCAGGGTGCAGGATGCGGTGCTGTCAATCAGTGGGGGTCCGTTGATCAAAATCACGATTGCCATGAATGCACTGGCTGCCATGACCGGCACGGCTTCCGGCGGTATGGCGATTGCCCTGAATGCCGTGGGGGACACCTTTCTGAAGCTCGCCGCGGAGGAGCACATCAGTCCTAAGCTGCTGCACCGGCTCACCACTCTCAGTGCCGGAACTCTGGATTCCCTGCCGCATAACGGCACTGTTCTGGTGCTGCTGGGCATCAGTGGACTGACTCATCGTGAAAGCTATTTCGACATGGTCATGACAGTCATCGTCAGTTGCATTCTCGCGCTGATCGCCGTGCCGGTTCTCGGCTCTCTGTTCGGCTTGTTCTGACAGGAACCTCCCGTCGCCTTTCAGGCCACTGGCGCACAGCAGACGGATCCTGGGCTTTCGGTGAAGGCCTGCGCATCACAATGGAGCCTGTATTGCGCCCGGCAGGCAGTTGTGTTTCCGCTGATGGAGCAGGCGCTGCGCAGTCCACGCCGGAAGTGAGAGAAAATTATAAGACCAGGGGAGGGGAGTTGTTTCATTTTGGCAACGAGATCTTTAGGGAATTCAGAAATTCCGCAGAAAGTTTTTATTTAGAACGTCATCATCCTGCATAGGCCGCGTTTTGCCACGCGGTGAGTTGCGTTTCATGGGACGAGATGCGCGCTGCGCGGACCCAGGCGAGAGCAACTTGCTCTAGTACTACAGCGCCTTTTTTCTTTTCCTATTTCGCCGCCGGTGTTCGGCGCGGCGGCGTTGTTCGTGGCAGGGCTTGGCGACGCGGTTTCGCTCTTGTCTCCATTGGCTCCAATTGAGGAT
>Ga0182738_1000453_pt1 | contig 58418 bp, 58 predicted proteins | sample eDN5th30CBELigMG_FD_128876 | JGI IMG/M metagenome (GOLD analysis project Ga0182738, IMG submission 128876) | Enriched Miracle-Growth compost microbial communities from Emeryville, California, USA - eDNA 5th pass 30_C BE-Lig MG (version 2)... ... | reverse complement strand
TCGTCGACAATGCCATGCGCCACGGAGGCGCCGTCATCGACGTGGCCGTCGCTCAAGAGGGAAACCGGGTGATCCTGACGGTGACGGATGACGGTCCGGGCATCCCGCCGGACGAGCGGGAGAAGATCTTCGGCCGCTTCCAGCGCGGTGCCGCGGCGGGCGCCGATGGGTCCGGCCTAGGCCTCGCCATCGTTCGCCAGATTGCGGATCAGTTCGGAGCAAGTGTCGATCTGCAATCGCCACCGGAACAGGTAAAGACCAGCTTTCGTGTTGGGTTTGTCTCCGGTGCCCACGGAAACACGGAAAAATTGTAATCACCCGTCTTCGCTACAGAGATGCGCGGGACGAACGAGGTCTCACCTAGTCGCCTGTTTCAGCGCGCACAATTTGTGATCCACGACCAGTTGAGGCCTGCCATTTCCCGACGTCGCGAGGCCAGATCGGCAGAAATGGTGGTCCTGACAGCCTTTGAATATGCCAGCAGTGCAAGAAAGTTTCGAAATCAGTTCCGGGACCTGTGCCGAGACTGGCATCGAACAAGATCGGTACGGCCATTTTTATCAATTAAATTCAGATTATTGAGCAACTTCACCAAAACTGGCTCAGTCAACAGCTGCAGAGAAAAACACGGTCGGAGAACGACTTTCTGGCTTATCCATTCGCAGGCGGTGAAACGGCACTCGCGTACAACCCTCGAAAACAATGGAAAATTGTCGCTGTCGCATTGGAGGGAGAACAGTTTTGCCAAGCCAAGTGGCGGATGGGGTGGGCCTGAAAGACAACCTTCTCCACGTTGGCGGAAACATTTGAGTCCGTTGCACTTGGCCCAACACAGTCGCGCAATTCGTACCCTATGAATGGTTCTCCTGACGATTGGTCGCCTTTGCATATTCAGTTGAATGCGTCAGCAAACCTAAGACGAAGGCTTTAAGGGTGGTTCCGGTTTGATCTCGATCAGCGGGATCAGCCCCTATAACCCCCAAAATTACGTCGAGGGCGTTGGCACCTACGTCACCGCTGCTCGACCAAGTTACGGCTTCGTCGCGTGGTTGCAGCGACGGTGAGATTGGAGCCGCGACCCACACTTGGCGAGCAATTTGGCTATCCGTATCAATGCTTCTGATTTCGCGATACTTTTCGATCCTCTGCAGACGATCCCACACATTTCCGACTGTTGTATATTTTGCGTCGATCACAGCGGCATATGCGAGCCGGTAGTCGCGCAGATCGGCGCTTGGCGTCAAGATCTCCAAAACTATGTCCGGTGTCCATGGAGACGCCGAATTGCCACGGTACAGAGAATCTATGCCCTGCGCTGCTTCGCGCGGGAGTATCGTGGGTTCATAACGTAGACGCACGATACGCTTGTCCGGTGCTTCAAAATCGATCGCCGCATTCCGATCGAGATCGACCGAGAAACGATCTCTTGCTATTGGCTCGAATATTGAATTGTGCGAAATGCAGGACAGCCCGGCGGCTTGGAGTGCCGCGGAAACCTGGAAGAAAACCCACTGCTCAAAGATCGTTTCGATCGACTTGGCGCCTTCCGCGTCTCCCTGCTCCACAACGATCGCGGTGTTGTTCAGGAAAGCCAACATCAATCGCGCCGCACGCGCATACTGTGGATGGCTTCGGAAGAAGGGGCCGTTGAAGCTGGCGAGAAAGTCCTGCCGGCCCATTCGTGTGACAGGCACGGCAAAACTCTGCATCGCCCTGTGGATCTCGGACATCGTGCCTTCGCAGGCGTCGACGATTTCCTGCAACCTCGCGATTTTGGGGTCCTCGCGCAGTTGTATAAACCGGGCCAATGCTGCGTCAGAGCTTCCATAGCTGCGTTTGCGCGCAAGGCGCATCTCGCGTTCGGACCGGGCACGCCTGAGGCTACGGTCGACTCGCTGCCGAAGAAGATTCAGGAACGCGACGATCACCCGGTTCTCTCGGGTGTTCCTGTCCTGCACCGCTGTCGCAAGTTCCACGAGCCCGCCTGATCGCACGGCGTCGCGAGCGGCAAGCCCACGGTAGGCGAACCGCCGCAAGACATCGGGCGTGAGCCGTTCTCCCGGTCTGAGCTGCCGGGTCACCTGGCGCGGTCGCAGTTCCGTGTGGGGATCCTCGAGAATTTCCGCTAGGATCGGAGAGAAGCGTTTCCAGAAGCGCCGGATCTGATTCAGTTCCAGACGTGCCGTGAGGGGCTGCACACCGCCATCGCGGGACGAGGGAAGCTGCGCAAGCGCCAGACGGGATTTCGAGATCAGGTCGAGTAACAACTCGACACTTATGCGCCGCATGTCTTCGAACATGGCGTCATAAGCGTTTGCGGACAGCTTGCTGGGCTCGACCAGCGCGAGAGTTCGTGCAAGAATGTCGCCGTTTGCCGCATCGCGAAGGCTGATTGGGGTCACGCCGGATGCGCCATCCAGACAGGGCGATGCCTGCCACTCCAGACGCGATCGGCGCTCCTGTGGTGGTTCAGTGATCGGAATGTCCCCAACAGTTACTTGGTAGGCCACGCCCTCCTCGTAATCGTCGACCTCAAAACCGATGCGTGTAGTCTCCTGCACCTCGAAACTCTGCACGGATTGAGCCCCGCCAATGGGGATTTCGAGCAGTGTCGAGCGACCGGAAAAGACAATGAAGTGTGTCATTCTTCCCCGAGGAATATATCGTCAGAAGCGCGTGCGTCAGCCTCCAAACGGGCGAGCGATTTGAGGGTCCGCGGAACGTCGCATATCTTTTCGAGCTTATCAGAGAGTCGCCTCAAGGCTTCCAGCGCCCCAGGCCGGTACAGCCCCCGGATCTGCGGCAGGATGCGTTGCCGCAATTGCATATCCAGCGCCTGATCAAAGCTGCAAATGCTTGCGGGAGCATTGGCGATGAAACCGCAGATCGAAGTCTGGCGCCTGTGGGTGAGCCCGCAGCCAAGCATACTTAGGTCTGGTTGAATCTCGCTCAATACCTCAATAGCGCTGGCCGGCACGTTGGTGTTCCGTGTCCACCGGTCACGGTCCGACTGAAGCACTGCCGGCCCCTCGACGACCCGAATCCCGGTCTGAGCATTCATTCCCAGAACGGGAAGACGTTCATCCACGACGAACTCGATCAGGTTGCACCGATCCAGAAGTCGCATCGACAAGGGACGCGTCGTTTCGTCGAAATTCACTGTCCCTACGATGATCAGGTTCGGCGAGAGTTCGAGACGTGCGTATGGGCGGTAAGGATCGTCGTGTCGCACTGCGTTGGCATCGAAGACACTGATGAACTGACTTCCTGGCGAGCGCGATATCGCCTGAATGACGTCAGCAAGGTAGTGTTCGGGCTGCGCAATGTTCAGCTCTTCGAGGCAGACAGAGAACACCGGCGCTGAGGAGCCGAGGCTCTTTCGCGCATGAGAGGCGAGAATCATTTGATTTAGCAACCCTGACGCCGCCGGCACGAAACGGTGCTCAAGCGCGTCGGTGTAGCCGAGCAGGTCCGCAGGGCTGGTCCAAGACGGGCTCACGTCCACAGCCAGATAGCTTTTGGCGACGTCTTGTCCCGCAAGGGCTTCCGCATAAAGGACAGGTAGAGACGATTTGCCCGATCCGGACACGCCGCCCAGAATGACTGGAGCACGCTCCTTCGCGGAAAGATGAAAGGCCAGAAGATCCTCTCGGTCAAAGATGAAGCCGCAAGCTTCCACATGTGATACGAACCGCTCGAAGAAAGCTTGCTCAGACATTTGCGCCCGATCGGGCGCGGGCGCCGGGAATTCAGGCAAGTTCAGCGCGGGTACCGCCGTTTTCGCGGATGCAGTCCGATCCGACGCGTCAGCCTCGGCCTTTGGTGAACCCCCAAGGCCGAGGCGCCGCAAGAGGGGTTCAATCGCAAGAAAGTCGTTGAGCAATCCCGTACGGTCGCTTGATAGTCGTGCTGCAACGGCTTCAAGGCTTTGGCTGATCAGTGCTTCTTGAAGGCTCAGTTCCTCCCATTTCGCATCAAGTTCCTGTTTCGAAGCCTTTTCCCTCGCATCCAGTTCCACTTGGAGCGCTGTGTAACGGCGAGACTTCTCGGCATCGAACTTCTCCGTCTCCGCCGCGTGCTCCGCCCTGAGGTTTTCCAACTGGTTGCTGAGTTCCTTAATGCGCTCCTTGGCACGGGCGTCGATCTGTGCCGCTTGCGCGTCCACGCGTTTCTCGATCTCCAGCGCAGCTGCCTGATCTATCTTAGGCTTGAATCTTTCATCAGAGAGTAACGCGTCGAAGATATGATCCAGCGCGTCGAGTTCTTTGCCCTGACCTTCCAGAAATCCGCGCACCCGTGCGATCACGATCGGGGAAGACTGCGCATCCTCAGCAAATCTACCGAGCCGATCCAGGAACTCACGCCGCTCCTTTCGTGAAAGGAAATCCCTCGAAACCTGCCGGACAGCATCCTGCAAGGAAACGAGGTCGACCTCCTGCGCTCCTTCCCGCAAATCCTCATAAAGCGCGCCGGTGATCGCGTGGTAGCGAACCGTATGCCCGATCTGATCGTTCGGCTTACTGGCATCGCGTTGCACGACAACCTTGTGCCGAATGTGGCCGTCTCGTCCCTCCACGTCACCAGCCGCGATTCGGTAGATAACATTCGGCGCGACCGGCTTGGTGAAGCGGATTTCCGGCTCAATCAGGCGGTCGTTCTCGGGTCGATCAAGTTCAACCTTCAGCGGCCCGTAGAGGTGATCTCCGATCTGTACGAGAACATGCCGCGTCGGCTCGTGGTCACAGCGCATCCGAAAATCGTCGAGCAAAGCGTTCGGATCGGTGATCTCGGGGCCTGGCGTGAGGATCTCGATCAGGTCCTTCGGGCTGGGAAGCGTGGGCTGCAGAAGCTGGAAGATGTCCTTGTCAGACGACGACGACAGATCGATCGCATCCTCAATCCCGGACATGATAAGGCAGCCAGGCGGGGCATGAGTTACTCGGGCCTCGCCGCGCTGCATCCACCAGGCTCGGCCGCGGTTGGGAAATTCTGATTGGCGGTTATCGATGACTTCACCGCTCGTGTCAGCGATCGGCACTACGGTTGAAAAATGGTTTGCGCTGGCTCCAGCCTCAAAGCTCCGTTGCCCGACAGCGAAAAAGTATCTTTTTTCTTTTGATGCCAATTGCCTGCTCCCGATAGGTCCGGAGAATATGCACTGAAATTTTTCAGATGTCTGCTCTGGACTGCCTATCGCACATCTGGCGGAAGATCAAAAATTTCGAAGGGCAAACTTCCAGCCATCACCGGCCCAACACAACCACGCCACCACGCCGACGCAGGAACTGATCCAGGGGCACATTTGTGCCCATCGCCGCACGGGACAGATGCCACTGCGGCGTGCCATCATTCCGGCGCAGCAAACCCCTGCCGCTCTTTGAAACCGTGAACCTGCGATCCGGGCTCGGCGATGCGCCACGGTCGAGGCGTGTGACGTATCCCGTATTGGGGTCGCCTGGCCCGGAGCTCGCCCGTGCCAGTTCCATCATTCCCCGCTTAGTAATCCGTCTCCACATACACCCCCGAGCAATCGTATGCGACCGCCGCCGCCGTTGCGCCGTTGTTCATGTAATTGCGCGGGCTCAGGAGTTGCGTCGCGGCGGGGATGTCGCTATCGAGCACGGCCTCGACCACCGCCCCGCTGACCTCCTCGACCACCCGGACGCCGATCTCGCTGCTGTTCGCGGCGGCGAGGAGTGTGAGCGTCAGGACGTTGGTCGTGCTCGCGACCGGGAAACTCTCCCCGAGATCGGTGAGCGTCGGCGCGCCGGAGCCGTCGTTCTGCACCAACTGCCAGTTCGTGTGGGAGCCGCGCTGGAAACCGATGCCGATGCAGTTGACCACGGCCGACAACGTCAGGGTCGTGGCCAGCGCTGCCGTCGAGCCATAGAGCCCGAAGAACCCCATGCCAGTCGCCTGCAGCGTCACCAGCGAAAGTCGGTTCACATAGGTGAAGCCGCCCAGCCCATCCGCATTGCCGCGCCAGCAGACCCAGCCGGCCGAGCGTTCCTCGGCCGCCGCATCGGCCGTGGCGGCACTGGTCACGCGCCAGCGGCGCATCGAGGTCGAGAGGTTGGTGGTGGCGAGCGTCGGCGTGGCGACGGTGCCGACGGCGGTTCGCGACATGCCGTTGGTGTTGACGGTCGTGCCGGTGGACGGCGCCCAGGTCGCGATCCGGTTCACCCCTAAATGCGGCTGCAGCGGGAAGAACCGCCCCGAGGGACGCTGGACGTCGAGCCATCCGGCCCCGGCGCGGTCCCGCGCATAGACGGCGAGCTTGCCGGTCGGCGGCGGCGTGGGCACGGCGCTCACCGCCGGGAGCACCACGGGTTCGGGCATCTCGACCCGACCGGAGCTGCGGTCGATCCGGATCGCCTCGTGGAAGGCCGAGCCGTCCGGGCTGACCTTGAAGCTGAAATCATCGCTGCCCAGTAGGCCGATCAGAGCGCGCGCCGACCAGTTGGTCTTGAAGGCAAAGCTCGCGTCATTGGCGGGCGCGGCCTTGTTGACCGTCGCCTCGATCCCGCCGCCCGCGTTGTTCAAGAGGACCGCGGGGGTGTTGACTGAGAACCGATTGTAGCTGTCGGCGGTCGCGCCCCCGAGACCCAGAAGCTGGGCGGTCAGGTTCGCCTGGGGCATGCCGACCTGCGTGACGGCATTGGCGAAGGTGACCGTGGGCGTGTTCACCACCGTGGTGCCACCCGCGCCAAGCGTTGCTGAGCCGATGTTGACGACCGTGGTCGACCCCGACGCACCGTCGGTGGCGAGGTTCACGGTCTTGGTGAGGCCAGTGGTCGTCGCTCCGGTGCCGATCCCGTAGGTCGCGGTGCCCGTCGCCGTACCGATGGTCGCGGTCGCGGCCGAGACCGTGACAGTGCCCGACGCGGTCAGCGTGCCCGAGAAGTTCTTGTTGCCGCTGAAGGTCTGGGTGCCCGCCAGGATCGCCAGTTCCGAAGACGTGTTCGGCAGCGTGTAGCTGCGGGTCGTGCCGGTGGAGATACCGGACAGCGAGAAGACCGCCTTCTTCGTGGGATCGGCGTCGTTGACGAGGCTGAAGACGGCGTCTGAGATGTCGCTCGGCTCGCCCACGATCTCCCAGGCGGCGCCGGTCCAGACGAGCAGCAGAGCCTCGTCCTCGACCCATGTCCGCCAGCCACTGCGCGGCGGCAGTCGCAGCCAGGCGCCGTCGGTCCAGAGCGCGATGTTCAGATCCCAGCCTGCCCAGTCGCCCGTCGCGCCCGAGGCGACGATGTAGCGGTCGCCGTCGGCGGGGCTCGCTGGGGGTGATGCCAGATCCCGGTCGAGGACCGATAGCTGGACGAGCCCGTCGAGGATCCGCAGCGCCTCGTTATGGGTGACATGCTTCTGGGCCTGCGCCGCGAGGATGTAGGGCAGCAGGAGATGGGTGGTGGCGTCGGACATGGGGGCCTCAGAACGTGAGCGTGACGAGTTTCGGCGCGCCCCGCCCCACGAGGGCGGAGAGCTGATAGATGCGGATGTCGAGCGTGTCGCCGGGGCCGAGCAGCGCGCCCCAGTCAGCGGTCTGGGCGGCGGCGGTGTAGACCGCGCTGGTGGTTGCAGTTGTCAAGGATCGCTTGACAACTGCACCGTCGAGGATCTCGATCTCGTAGGCTTCGAGTTCCTCGGCCAGCGGCACCTCCAGCCCGCCCCAGCTGTCGGCCGCCAGCGCGCGGGACCGGCGCGTCCAGTGGAGCGTGAGGTCACCGTGGGTGCGCGGCGAGCGCCATGGCTGCTCGACATGGGCAACGGAGAACGGGCGAAGCCCCACGCCCTCGGGCGTAAAGGCCTGCGCCACGTAAGTCTCGTCGCTGACCGAGCGGCTGGCAGGGCCGATGCGCCAGTTCCACGGGATGCCGAGATCGGCCTCGGCGATCGGCAGGGACGTGAGCGCGGTGTCCAACATCACCACCCGCGCGCCCGCAGGCACCGGATTGCCCATGGCCCCCTCCGTGCCGCGCTGGCCACGCAGAAGCCGAGTCAGGCGATACCGGTTGGGGGCAATCAATTCGGCCGCGCCTACCTGCACGATCTCCCAGACACCGGGTGCGCTCTCGATGGCAATGGGATTGGCACCGCCGAAAAGGGTCAGGTCGGTGACGCTTTCCAGTGTGCCGGTCAGCAGATCGACGATCAGCACGTTGCCGAGGTCGAAGCGCGACGTGGGTCCGGCGTAGAAGTCCGAGACCAGCGTGCCGATCCGGGCGCGGCTGCCAAACGTGGTTAGCAGGTCAAAGCCGTCCGTCGATGGGCTTCGATAGACCGCGATCTCACCTGGCCATGGCACGGCATGCGCCGCAGCGAAGGGCCTGTGCGCGGCCTGATCCTCGGTGAGCTGCGGCAGGTCGAGGAGGACCGTTTCAGGTGCCCCGAAGACCACCGCCTGCGACAGCGCCGAGGGTCGCGGTGCGCCGGGCGGCAGGTCGTAGGCCTCCCGATCCTGACGCACGGCCTCGATGCCGCGCGCGTCGGCATCGGCAATCGAGATGAGCCGCAGCGGGATGGCCCGGCCGTCATGGGCGAGCGTCACCACATCGGCCGGATCGAGTGCCAAGCGCGAGGGCGGCAGGCGGAACACCGCGCTCTCACGGCCGGTCCAGGCTTCCATCAGGGCGCGACGACAACGGCGCTCCGCCTCCTCGGGCGGCACCGCCATGGGGAAGCTTTCGGAGGCTATGCGCGTCGTGTCGACGGTGATGCGCCGGGCCTCGACCTGCGCCGCCTCGTAATCCTCGTCGGCGCGGGCCACCTGCCATTTGAGGGCCTGCGGCAATTCTGTCTCCTGGCCACGGGTGAGTTCGAGGACGTCGCCTTCGCGCGCGGCCACCAGATCGTCGGGGGTGACGCTTGCCGCCGCCGCCCGCCCACGCATGACGAAGCGGATCACGCCCTCGGTCTCGACGGCGTCGAAGCCGAAGTGGCGCGACAGCGTGGTGATGGACGCGCGCGGACTTTCCAGCGCGCCGATGGCAAAGCCCTCGACCGCGCCCCAGAGGCCGCTGACGTCGATGCGGGTCCCCGGCAGTCCAGCGCGCAGGCAGAGTTGCCGCACAAGCGCGGCGAGCGACACCGCCCCGAGGCGGCCGGTCAGCCAATGGCCGAGCCGCCAGTTCGGTCCGTCGGTCCAGACATCGGTCAGTTCGGGGAAGAACGGGTACGGCCGCGCGTCCCAGGTCCAAGCCGCGCATTCCGGCACTTGGACCATCCGGCCGCCGTAGACCGAGGACAGCGGGTTGTTCGCTGCCTCACCCCAGAACAGGTAGGTCGCCTCGAGATAGGCGCGCTGGATGGTGTCGTCGCGCCAGCCCCGCGAGAAATAGGGCGTGAAACTCTCCGACGATTTCGGATCGAAGAAGACGTTGGGCTGGTTGGTGCCGCGGTCGATGGCCGGGCAGCCGAGTTCGGTGAAGCGGATGGGCTTCGATTGCGGCACCCATGCGGTCGGCGTGCTGCTCTCCACCCCGCCCGGGCGGTCGTAATGCGCGTTCGACCACCAGGCGCGCAGATCCTTGTAGCGGAAGACCCACGGCTTGCCGGCACTCCCGTCCGTGATCAACGTGCGCACTTGCGCCGACCGATCCGCCGCCGATGCGTAGAACCAGTCGAAGCCTTCGCGGCCCGCGATGTTCGCCTGCAGATAGGCCCGGTCGTAGATCGCGGGCCAGCCCTCCGTCGCATCTTCATGCTCGAATCCGTCGCGCCAGTCCGACAGCGGCATGTAGTTGTCGATGCCGACGAAATCGATGTTGGCGTCCGACCAGAGCGGGTCGAGGTGGAAATAGACATCGCCGCTGCCGTCGCCCGGATGATGGCCGAAGTATTCCGACCAGTCGGCCGCATAGCCGATCTCCGTGCCCGCCCCGAGAATGGCGCGCACGTCGGCGGCGAGCGCCTTGAACGCGGTAACAGCGGGATAGCTGCTGGCGCCCGAGCGGATGGTGGTCAGGCCGCGCATTTCCGAGCCGATCAGGAAGGCGTCGACCCCGCCCGCCACGGCGCAGAGATGGGCGTAGTGCAGCATCATGCGGCGCAGACCCCAGTCGCCGGACGGGCCCGTCCAGGAGACGGTCTCGCCCGAGATCGCGAAGTCGGAGGGGGCCGCGCTGCCGAAAAAGGCTGCGACCTGGCTCGACGCCGTGGCCGTCTTGTCCACGCTCCCGGCATAGCCTTCCGCGGGCGAACAGGTGATCCGGCCGCGCCAAGGGAATGTGGGCTGGCCGGTCTCGGCGGCGTTATCGGAATACGGGTTCGGCAGCGTGTTGCCGGGCGGCACGTCCATCAGGAGGAACGGATAGAAGGTCACGCGCAGCCCGCGCGCCTTCATCTCCCGGATCGCCTGCACCACCGCGAAATCGGCGGGCGTGCCGCCATAGACCGGGCGGTCTTGGTCGTCGCGGCTGACGAGGAAGGCACTGGCGCGGCTGACGCCATTGACCGACCAGCCGACCGGCGTCGTGTATTTGGCCTCGACCTCGACGCCCGGGCGCAGCTTGCAGGTTCCCGCGCGCAGGTCATCACCGAACCAGGCGACGACGAGGCTGACGCTCTCGACGGCCGGCGCCATGGCCTGCAGCCGGTCGAGCGCGACGACCATGTCGGCGGTATCCGGCAAAGCGTTCAGGTTTTCGGCCTGCGTCGCGCCGCTGGAGGACTTGCGGACGGCCTGCGTGGCATAGGTGAACTCGCCCGAGGCCGGGATCAGAGTGACGGCGCGGGTCAGCCCCTCGGCGGTGTCGGGGTCGGCGAGCGGCCGGAACACCTCGAAGGAGAGCTGCGGCAGGCGGTTGCCGTAGCTCGACAGCGGCAGTTCCTCGAAGACGACATAGGCGGTGCCGCGATAGGCCGGCGTGTTCGCCCCGCCCATCTTGGCGGCGATGAACGGATCGCCCGCTTGCGCCTCGTCACCGGGATACCAGCGCCAGGTGACGCCTGAGAGGTCCATCGGCTTCCCGTCTGCCCAGACGCGCCCGATCCCGGTGATCGGTCCCTCGCAGAGCGCGACGGCGAAGCTGGCGTAGTAAAGATACTCGGTCGTCTTGACCTTGCCGCCCCCGCCGCCCTTGCCGCCACCCTGCGTGGTGGTCTTGGTTTCCTCGCGGAAATCGGTGGCCCAGATGATATTGCCACCGATCCGCATCCGGCCGTAGAGGCGCGGGATCACGGCCCCCTCAGTCGAGGAGGTGATGCGCAAGCTGTCGAGCCGCGCCCCTTCGATCCGCTGCGTCGGCGCGAGCGAGGACACGATCCAGCTGTCGACGACCGAGCCGATGGTGGACCCGATGAAACCGCCGATGGTCGCCGCGCTGACACCAAGGATTGCGCCGCCGATAGAACCGCCAAGGGCGGCGCCGGCAGCACCGAGAATGAGGGTGGCCATATGTCGGGGTCTCAGCGTTGCGGGAACAGAAAGGCGAAGGCGATGCGCCGCCGCCAGGATTGGGTCAGCGGTTCCTCGATGACGCCGAGTCGCTCATAGGCATTGAGGAAAGTGTCGGGGCCGGTCATGATCCCGACATGCTTGGCGATGGCGCGCGGCATCATCCGAAAGAGAACCAGCGAACCGGGAGTGGCATCGGCTGGGGTGATCTCCGGCATCATGCGGCGCGCGCCTTCGGCCAGCACCTCGCGCGGACCGGTCTCGCCCCAGTCCCGGCTGTAGGGCGGGATCGGAAACGGCTCGGGGCCGACGACCTCGCGCCAGATGCCTCGGGCCAGCCCGAGGCAGTCGCAGCCGACACCCTTTAGAGTTGCCTGGTCGTGGTACGGCGTGCCGAGCCATGACCGCGCTGCCGCGATTACCTTGGCGGGATCGGCGGTGTTCACAGCACGCCTCCATCATGACCACCGTCCTTGGTGGCGTAGCGCAGCACGGCGTCCTGGCCGGGGATGTGCGGAAAGCCGCGGAATTTGGCGGTGTTGGCGAACTTTTCCCCGCAGGTCTCGATCCGCTTGTCGCAGCCCGCGCGGATCGTGAAGCCGTCGCCATTGGCAATCGCGCGCACCGGTGCCTCGAGCAGGGTCAGCACGGCGATGCCGTCCGTGACGTCATGGCCCAGCACCTCGGTGCGCCGCCCAGCATTCGCGCCGCTGGTCCAGTCCAGCGTGCCGAATGTGAACCAGCCAACCTCGAAGGTGCCGAGACCGGAGGCGGTGAACGCGCGATCCCGCAGCAGATCGACCACCGCGCCTGTGCCCTTGTAGGCCGGGTCCTCCAGATCGACACCACAGCGCGCATCGCGGAGCGCCGCGTCGCAACTCGCTTGAAAGGTCCGCCCCACCGTCTGGCCGAGGACATGGGCGAGCGAGCGCACCTCGGCGACGAAGGCCAGCCGCCCGCGCCGGATCTGGCCAATGGCCCCGCGCCGCATCAGAACGCGTTGCGCGGTGTCGGCCCAGTTCACGCGCCAGACCTCCACCGCCGCATTGTCCCAGTGGCCGTCGAGGATGTCGGTCTCGGTGATCCGGTCGGAGGTCAGCACGCCTTCCGCGTCCTGCGCATCGACCGACAGGTCCGAGCCGGAGCGAACCTCGGAGGCGGTGAGCCCGCTCTCGGATTCGAAATCTGTGCCGTCGAAGCTGAGCGTCCGGTCGTGATCGGTGAAGCCGAAGGTGACACCATCGGCCCGGGCGATTCGCCAGCAGCAGGCCAGCGTCGTCGTGCCCTCGTCGAGATGGGCCTGCAGCGCGGGCGAGAGGGATTTCATCGGCAGGTTCCTGTCATTCGGTCGTCGAGATCGGCGATCCAGGCCGCCCAGTCCGGTGGCACCTCTGAGACGGTCTCGGCCGCCGGGCGGGCCAGCCGCGCCTCGGCATAGGAGGCGCATCCGGCATCACCACCGCCCATCGTTGCGGCGCAGCCTGTCAGCAGGATCGCCAACGCCGCGGCCGTCGCGAACCGCCTCGCGCCCGCGCTCGACGCGCTCGCTCTTGTCTTCCATCGCATCGCGTTCCGCCTCCCGTTTGCCCGTGCGCTTCCCTTCCACCTGACCCCAGATGCGGCCGAGGACGACGCCCCCGACCGCGCCCAGAGCCGCGATCAGCCAGATCAGCCAGATCAGGAGATCAGCCATCGTCCTGCTCCCCGTGCGCGGCGGCCACGCAGAGAGCGACGACGAAGACGCCGAGGCAGCCGCCCACGACCAGACCTGCGAGGAACTCAAGCATCGCCGCGGAACCCGCGCTCGATCCGGTCACGCAAGCCGATCAGGCCAAGCCCGAGGAACATCAGCCCCGCAGGCGATGCATCGCCCGAGCGTGCGAGCAGCGCGACAAGGCGGGAAAGTTCGCCAAGCGGCCCGGTGGCGGGCAGCGTGAGCGAGGCAATGCCGGTGAGCATGGCGAGGCAACCCGCCCACCAGGTGAGCGAGGTCAGTCGGATGTAACGCATGGATCAGGCCTTCCGGATCAGGGTGGAGAAGAACGCGCTCAGCCGGGCAAGCCAACCGATGGCAGGTTCAGGTTTGGAGGCAGGCACGGATGGTCTCGGTATCGGCATGCTTGCAGGGCGTAGCAGCGCCAACGCCTCGTCCTCGGTCAGACGCCGGATCGGTCGCGAGAAATCGACCCGGCCGTTGCTGTCGACCGACCAGACGGGGATGGTGCCGGCGGAATAGCGGCCGGTGGCGAAGAGATCGCGCTCAGCCTCGCGGCGCGGGCGGATCGCGACGGGCTTGAGCCAGCCCATGAAGGCTACTGCCGCTGCTGCCCGGTCGCCCGCGTTCAGGTGCCGGGTGAGCGCCGCCTTGGCGATGCCGCCGGTGTTGTAGTGAAAGCTGACCAACGCGTCGAACTCGTGCGGCGCCAGCGGCACTTTCACGGCGCGCAGGACGGCGGCCTCGTAACGCGCGAGGTCGGACCGGAAGACCCGGAACGCCTCGCGGATCCCGGCATCGAGATCGGCAGGCATGCCGCGCGGCATCGTGGCGGGATCGGGCGGCCCGGCTGCGGCCGTGTGGCCGATACCGAATGTCCAGACCTGTTTCACATCCGTGTAGGGTCCGGGCAAGATGCCTTCGTGCCGGACGAGGGCCAAGAGCCCCCGGTCAGTCATCTGCATGGAAGTCACCCCAAAAGAGAGTGGATCAGGATCAGCGCAGCGACGGCGATGCCGACGCCCAGGCGGTGGCGGAAGGCCTGGCAGGGATCGGCAGGGTCGCAGCGCAGCGAGCGCGCGAGGCGGAGAAGGTCATGCATCGCCATCGCCTTTCCCGGCATGGCGCAGACGGGCGAGCAGCACCTCGATGAAGGCCGGTCCGAAGACGCCGACCAGATAGGCGGCCGATCCGGCCGCGCCCCCGGCCGGGATCGCCTCGGGTGGCAGGCCGAGCCAGCGGGTGATGATCGCCATCGACAGGCTTCCCATCCCGGCCGCGATCAGACCGCCAAGCAGGATGTGGCGCAGAGCGTCGCGCAGCCGCATTTTCGTGGTCAGCGCATTGGTCGCGCCGCCGAGCGCGCCCCAGGCGGCAAGGATCACCGCCGTGGAGGCGAGCAGTTCCTTCAGCGCCGCCGCCAGAAATCCGGTTTCGTCGTTCATCGTCGGATCTCCAGAAGCGGGATGGAGGTGATGGAGCCCAGCCGCTCGAGGTCGAGCGTCACGTCGAGCACGTCGGTGTCGAAGCGGACCGCGACATCGAACTCGAAGCCTGCGGTGACCGCGACGCCGGACCCCGGCGCGGTGGTGAAGGTGATGAGGCCGGTCGTGGTATCGACGGACCAGCCGGACGCCTGGGGCGCGCCATTCAGGGCGACGATGACCGAGCCCGCGACCGGCTTGGTGATGGTCCGCACCCATGTCTGGCCGCCCGAGGCGTAGCGCTTCACCAGCTGGAAGGCGGTCGTCGTGCCGTCACCGGTGCCGATCACCTGGTCTGTCGGTGCGGGTGTCCCCGAGGGCAGGCAGGATTTGTGATCGCCCCAATCCTTGAAGCGGAAGCCATGGAGGCGACCATTGCGGGCCTCGAAGAAGGCGACGACCGCCGCCAGATCGTCGGCGCGGCGAATGCCGTAGGCCACATCGTAGCGGCGGCGCGAGTTGGCCCAGCTGGCGTTGCGTTCCTCGTCGCCCGAGGCCAGTTCGACGATCTGCGTGCGCCGCTCAGGTCCGCCGCGCGCGCCTCGGCTGACGTTGTCCGGGAACCGGACCTCATGGAACGCCATGGCTTACATCCCCCTCCGCCCGAGCGAGACCGCCCGTGCGATGTCCGCCGCGACCTGCGTGCGGGACTGCCGGAAGCTCTCGGCGTCGCGCGCCATGATGGTGACGTTGATCCCGCTGGCCGCGCCGTAGCCCTGCGCCTCTCGCCGGGAGAGCACACGCTCGCCGCGCTGCAGGATTGCCGGAACCTCGTCGTGGCGAAGGCCGGCCAGGCCCCCGCCATGCATGCGGGGCGCGGCGGCGAAGGCCATGGCCGGGACCATGCGCGAGGGGCCGGACGAGCCAACCATGCCGCCCGCGTGCAGGATGTTGGCGAAGATCCCACCCGCGCCGCCGAGCGCGCCCGAGAGCGCATTGGCGATGGGACCAAGGATGAACCGCCGCGCCGCCAGCTTCGCCAGATCGGCGATCAGCGAGGTCACCAGATCGCGGAAGTTCAGCTTGCCGGTCTTCACGAATTCCCCGACCGCGTCCTCGGCCGACTGAAACGCGCTGACAAGGCTCTGGCCGATATCGCCCCCGATCTCTCGTGCCCGGCTGGCATAGTCCGAGAGCGCCGCCGTCACGGCCTGCCAGCCGGTCAGCGCACGCCCGGCACCTTCGCCAGCGGCGGTACCGGCATCACGGGCAGCACCTCCGGCGCCATTGGCCGCGGCAGCGGTGTCGTCGAGCCCGGCCGCCAGTGCATCGGCGGAGTTCGCGGCATCCGTCAACGCGGTTTCGGCCTCCGTGCCGGACCCGGCGACGGCATCCTTCAGCGCCTGCCAGGCAGCAAGCGGCCGGGTCGCGGCATCGGTCAGCATGCCCGTAGCCTCGCGATAGGCATCGGCACGGGCGCGCGCTTCCTCCGCCATGGCGCCGAGCCCGAGATCGGGCGGAGCAATGTAGGTCCGGGCGAGCGCCGCCGAAAACGCATCGGCTGCTGCAGTACCCGCCGCCGTCGCGGCCCCCTCGAACGGATTGTCGATCCGGCTCAGGTCCACCGCGTCGAGCGTGCCGATCCGCACGCCGCCTTCGCCGGTCGCCCATTCGGGCAGCAGGGCCAGCGCGGCGTTCAGGGTCTCGATGAAGCTGTTGATGCGGGTGACGACACCGTTCAGCATCGCCTCGACCCCGCCAATCAACCCGTTCGCGGCCTGGTAGGCGAAATCGCCGATGGCGCCCGGCAGGCTGCCCCAGATCGCCACGGCGCCGTCATAGGCGCCCTGGAAGATCGCGACAGTGCGGTCCCCGAACCCCACGACGCCCGCGACGGTTCCGTCGAGCGCCGAGAGCGCGGCGGCCTTCAGCCCTTCCCATCCCGCCGCCATGCGGGCCAGCGCGGCGTCGAGCGCGAGCCCGATGCGCGACCAGACCTCGGAGGCCAGATCGGAGAGCAGCCGCAAGGCTTCGCCGACCCCGCCCACGCGGGCGACGAGCTGGGAAAGCTGATAGATCAGCTCGCCGACGCCGACGATCAGAGCGCCGATGCCGGTGCGGATCAGAGCCCCGCGCAGCACGACGAGCGCGGTGGCGAACCCACGGACCGAGAGCGCGGCAGCGGCCAGCCCGGCGACCCAGCGGCCCGCGAGGAAGGTCGCGAAGGTTACGGCATAGGTGGTCAGGCGGCCGATATTGTCGAAAAGGCCGCGAATGGCGATGCCGAGTGGCCCGGTACGGCTGGCGATGGCCGCCATGGCATTGGCGACCGCCTCGAGGGCCGGGGCGGCAGCAACGGCCAGCTGGTTCGACAGCCCGCGCCAGATCAGCCCCAGCCTTGAGATGGCGTCGTTCGTCCGCTCGATCTGATCGGCATCCTGTTCGGAGACCACGACACCGAAGGCAAGCACGTCCTCCGTCGCCTGGCGCAGCGTCGCGGTGTCGATCCGTGACATCGCGATGGAGCCTTCCTCGCCGAAGAGCTGCCCGGCGACAGCTGCGCGCTCGGCGGCAGGCACGAAGTCCTCGATGGCGGCGTTGATCGCGCCGACCCGCTGATCCAGCGGCAGCGCAATCAGGTCGGTGGCGGAAAGGCCAAGCCGGTCCAGCGCATCAGCGGCAGGGCCAGTCCCGGCGGCCGCCTGGCTGAGACGGCGCGTCAGATCCTTCGTCGCCTGCTCGATGCCGGACATGGAGACGCCCGCCAGTTCGCCCGCACGCTCCAGCGTCTGGATCGAGGCGACGGTGGTGCCGAGGGACTGCGCGAGCTTGGCCTGCGCATCGACCGTCTGCAGCCCGGAGCGGATCATCGCCACGCCAGCAGCCGCGGCAGCCGCCACGGCGGCGGCCGCCGCAACCCGGACCCGGCGTGAGAAAGCCGCGAGCCGGGCGTTCGCAGCCTCCATCTCCCGGCTCAGCCTTCCGAAGCCACGCGACCCGGCCTCGCCCACGCCTTCCAACTCGGCGCGAACCTGTCGCCCGCCCACGGCCGCGAGGCGGACGCTGACCCTCTTCTCAGCCATGGGAGTGATCCATCTGTTCGTTGAGTTTTGCGACCATCACCGCCTCGATGACGGGCAGCAGTTCGGCCGTGACGAGCGGCGGTACGCCGAGGGCGTCACCGAGCGCGAGCGCGGCCGACATATCCCAGCCGATCACGGCGCCGGGCAGCACGCGGAGCTGCCCACCAAGGCGACCGACGAGGTCCCAGACCTGCCAACCCTCCGGTGTTTCCGGACGGTTCAGCCGCGCCGGGCAGTCTGGGCAGGCTTGCGCGCAGGCGTCGCAGTATCGGTCGCCCCCGCCGAAGGACCATTCGGCGAGAGCGCGGAGGCGTTTTTTTCCTGTTCCAGAAGCAGGCCTTTGGAGACGTAGGTCAGCTGGAAGGCCTCGAAGATCGGCCAGACGTCGAGCAGCGCATCAATTGCGTCAGGGCTGGGATCGATCGGCTTGCCGTCCGCATCGCCAATGCCCTCCCAAGCGAGCACCGCCCGCCGCGCGAGAGCCTTGGCGAAGGCGACGGCCCGCTCTTCGTCGGAAGCCTCCTCGGGCACCGCCTCGACGGCCGGATCGCTGCGGGTCGCCACCATCAGCGCAGTGGTCAACGGGCGGAGTTGCACCCGTACGCCGGTGGCGAGGTCGTGCCAACGCGGCGCGTTGGTCAGGTCAAGCGTCAGCATCAGTAGGTCTCCACATCGTTCACGAGGGTTGCCGTACACATCCGGCCGACGACGCCGTCGCGGGTAGCCTGCCAGTCGAAGGTTGCCTGCACGCCCTGCGGCCCGGAAATCTCGATCCGGGGGCGCGGCAGATAGACGGCGTGCACGGTGAAGGTGAAGCTCTCGCCGGACGGCAGGACGTAGGCGAACTCGAGCTCGCACGGATCGCCATTGATCGCCTGCGTCACCAGTGTGCTGTCGGCGAAACGCACCTCGATGGAGCCGGTGAGCGCCGCGATGGACGGGTCTGCGCCATCGATGCGCCCGTCCGAGCGGATGGTTTCGATCCGGTCGAGGTTGTTGGCGTAGGTGATGTCGACAGAGACCACATTGCCGAGGGCAGTGCCGTTCCGAGTGATCGACCCGTTGAAATGGCCGAAGCGCTTCAGCTCCAGCGCGGCGGGCGTGCCGGCGCTGGTGGTCGTGCCGACCGTTTCGCCCTGCGCAACCAAGCGCGCCGTGGCGGTCAGCAGCCCCGAGCGCTGCATTTGCCAGGTGATCTGGTCGAGCACGCAACCGGAATACATGGCGTAGCGCGGCACCTCGGGCATGCCGGTCTCGATGGAGAGGCTCGGCAGGGTCCAGGCACCCGACTGGAACTCGTGCGTCCAGGGGCCGGTGCCGGTCGTCGTCGGCGCCCCGAAGGCCGCCTTCAGCCAGAAGCCGAAAGCCTCGGCGTCGAGCGGCACCACGACATCGCCGTCGGCCGTCACTGCGTCCTTGATCGGCGCCAGCGGATCGCGGCCATAGCCGAGCAGCTCGGAGTTCAGTAGCGGCTGCTCCGCGCCGAGCGTGGTGCTGGCGAAGGGCAGCTTCGTGAAGCCGCCTGCGGGCGGCGTACCGTAGACAGTCTCGAACGCAAGCGCCATCTGCGCCCGCGCCCCTTGGGCTCGTGCCATGGTGTTCTCCTCGGGTTGTCGGGGTCAGCCGAGCGGGTCGGCCGTGGTGTAGTGAAGGACGACCGGGATCACGGCCGCCTTCAGGCTGGCCGCGCCGTCGACCGGCAGATCGACTGGCCTCGGCGCTTCCGCCTCGACCCAGTCGCAGAGGCCGCCGAGCGTGCGGTCGGCCGCGAGCGCCGCGCCGATGCTGGCGGTCAGCGTGTCGAAGGCGGCGTCACGGTCGGCGCCCTGCACAACGGCCTCGATCTCGACTCGGTGCTGGTAGTGGTAGGTCAGCGGCGACAACGTGACCTCGGGCTCCCCTGGCTCGCCGTCGCGCAGGATCAGCAGGCCCTCGGCTGGCACGCGCTCGGGCAGCACCTCGCCACGCAGGGCGGTGACGGGCAACGCCGAAAGCCGCGCGTGCAGCGCGGCGAGGATGGTTTCGCGTGGGGTGGGCATATCCGCGCTTTCGTCTAAGGTGTCGAAAAGCAAACCAAATCGACGAGATTACGATGCAACTGATGATGGGCGGCATAAACGGGAACTATCTCACCAACATCACGCTGAACGCGGCCGCTGAGACGCAGGAGGTTCTGGCAGCGGTCGCGTACGCGACCGAAATGGATCTTCTATTTGACTGGTGTTGGAACAACGGCATTCCGCTCAAGTATTACGGTCGCCTCGACGAAGGCGTCGCGGTCAAACCTTCCATCTTGTCCTCGTTCCTCGCCCGCAAGTCGGCCCGTTTCCAATGCCGCCTCGTTCAGCATCACCATGCGAAGGTAATCTGGTGGCGCGAGTACGGCCTCTACATCGGCTCCGCGAACCTCTCTGCGAGTGCCTGGTACAAGAACGTCGAGGCCGGCTGCTTCTTTCCCGAGGCCGAGATCACAGATGAAATGGCAGAAGATATCCTTGAACTCTTCGCTGTGCTTGATCGGAACTCGACACCGCTGACAGACGAGTTACTCGCTGTCATGCTGAAGCGCGCAAAGCAGCTAGCCAGCTCGGAGCCGCCTTCCGACGAGTTCTGGAAAAGCCCGAGTTTCAACAAGTGGTCCGGGCTCGTGCAGACCGGGAAGAAGAAGGCCAATGACCGCCGCCGCGAGGCATTCCTCGAGGAATGGCACTCTACTCTTCAGCAGCTTCGCGATATCGGGAACTTGGTGAGCAAGCCCGAGAACAGACCCTCCTGGATCGACGCCAATGCGCCTGCAGGCGCTCAGGGCGATCAGTTCCTCCATGCACACTACTACCAGCGCACCTTCGATGGGCGCAGAGCCCTCTACGCCGACCATTTCGAACAGAACAAGCGGAACCCTGATGCCGCGCTCGCAGACGCCATCAATTGGTGGCGCAATCTGCCCAAGGCCCCGTCCGAAGAGGACGTCATGTTGAATTCCACCGCACCCATGCTGCGTGAGGCGCTCACTGCCGAGGCCATCGACGATATGGACTATGAGGCCTTCCGCGAGATCTGCATGGGCATACATTCCATCAAGGACTATGCGCGACGCGTCGCCAACAAGGCTGTAGGTCTTCGTGAGGACGGAACGACGTACACGATACCGGAAAAGGTCGACGCGCTCTCGATGCGGATTTGGGGCGACAAGTCCGCAGGCGGCAACGACGTGAAGCACCTCTTGAAGTTCATCCTCTATGGTGGTCCGGAGGCACAGTTGCCCGAGCGCCTCTGGACCGCATTTCATGACCCGAAATGGAAAATCGAAGGTCTCGGGGTCAGTGCACTGGGCGAACTCGTGGGGTGGGCGCTACCGGATCGCTTCCCACCTCGGAACGGGCGAACGTCGAAATCTCTCAAGTCTCTGGGCTATGACGTTACGGTCCACGTCGGGTAGCTATCCGAATTTGCCGTCCACCCAGTTCGCCACGATCAGCCCCGGCACGCTGTCCAGTGCCCGATCTGCATCCCGCGCGAGGTCGAGCCGTTTCGGCAGCTTCACCTGCGGCACCAGCAGGAAAATCGGCGCGGTGACCTTGCCGCGCCCGGTCTTTGATCGCGACACGACCGCTTGGCCTTTGGTGTTCAGCCGTCCTTCGGCCACCAGCAGGCTCGGGCCCGTCCGGCGATAGACGAAGCGCAGGCGCAACCCGCGACGCCGTTCCCATTCGCCTGGGGTGATCCGGCCGCCGCGCAGCGACTTGCCTGCCGCGGGTAGCGGGATCGCCAGCCAGAACCCGTTCTTCGAGCGGATCAGCGGGCCGGTGTCATGCGCGCCGACGATGACCGGGGCCTGGGACCAGACGAGCGCTGCTGCGTCGAGGCTCTCGCCAGACCTCGGAAACGTCTGGCTGCGGATCGTGTTGGCGAGCCGTGCGCCAAGCCCTGCGCCGGTGACCTGCAAGCGCCACGCGGCCTTCAGCCCGGTTCCAGCCTTGCGCATGGCAGCGGTCACGGCGCGTTCGCCCGTCGCGACCTCGGCTTGCATCATCGCGACGATGTCGGGATCGATGTCGAGCTTCAGTTTCACGCGGGCCTCAGATCGACAGTCCAGACGAGCTGCTCGCGGTCGCGAACTGGCTCGCTTTGAATGAGGAAGGCTTCGCTGTCGATCTCGACCCTGTCGCCGGGGCGCGGGTTCGCCACCTCGGCCACCTGCAGATCCACGCGCGTGGTCTCGGACCAGATCCTTGCATCGCCGAAATCCGTAACCGCGTCCGCGCGCCGGGCGACGACGCGCACCAGAACGGGCGCGCCGCCCTCGGGCGTGTAGACCGCATCCCGGCCGATGTTCGGATCGGAGAAGAGCGCGCCAACGGCGGCGGCGAAGGCGCTCATCAGAACGCCCCGTTGAGCCGCACTCTGCCGATGGTGTCTCCGGCCCCGCCCGCGACTGCCTCGGTGGCGACACCGATCAGCGTGTTCGAGGTGGCCACGTTGGTGGTGCGCTTGTTGGTATCGTCCCAGTAGATCCTGGCACCCGCGGTCCAGGCCTGGGAGCCGACCTTTGTGATGTCGAAGACGCCGATGAGCGCGGTCTCGACGGGCTCGCCGAGGGCGGCGGTGCCAGCCGCGATGCCGAAGATCGAGCCGACGAGCAGGCCGTCGCCGGAGGCGAGGGCATAGGGCGCGGTCAGGGTGATGGTGTTGCCGGGCTGGACGTAGTTTTTCATGATGGGGATCCTCGTGGAAAGACGAAAGGCGGCCCGTCAGGACCGCCCGCGTGTCGGGGTTCAAGAAGCGCGACTTACGCGCCCGGGTTCTTGTAGAGACCGCGCCAGTCGATGGCCTTGGCGCCGAAGTCGAGGCGGCACTTGATCTCGACCCCGTCGACGTCGAAGCCGTTGCGCGTCTCGATGTAGGCGCCCTGCTGGCCCTCGAGATAGGCGTACTCGATGGTGTCGATCTGGTTCGGGCTCGCGGCCAGATACCAGGCGGTGGCGCTGGCGGCATCGAGGCGCGGCTCGCTGATCGGCGAGAGCGTGCGGATCGACTGCGGCACCACGCTGGAGGTCGCAGCGGGGACGAGGTTCTGGGCGACCAGCTGCTCGGCCTTCAGTTCCAGCGCGGCAGGCACGATCAGGAAGGCGGGGCGGATGTTCAGCACCGTCTTCTTGTCGAGCCCGGTCTGTTTCGCCATGGCCGCACGGGCGGCGCCCACGGCATCGACCGCCAGCGCCGAGCCGGTAGCGGCCAGGTTCTTGTGATTGGCATGGAAGAGCGCGGTGCCATCGGCCATGGCCGGGTTCGCGGTGATGATGCCCCAGACCACGTCCGATTCCAGCTGGGCGATGGAGTTGCCATACATCGCCGGGATCCGGGTGAAGGCATCGAGATCGTCATTGATCAGCACCTGGCGGGTGATGGCGACGACCCGGCCATAGGTCTTCACGCGGTAGCTTTCCTTGCTCTCGCCGAGCGTCCCGCGCTTGAACTCGCCGCTTTCGCCCACTTCCAGGAGTTGCGGGGCTTCGCCCAGCTGGACCCGGTGCATGGATTTGAAATCCGTCGCCAGCACCTGACGGCAGAAGAGCGAGAAGGTCCGCGGATAGGCGTCATAGGCCTGACGCAGGGTCTTGTTGGTGACGGCCGCCAGGATCTCGGGGAAATCCGAGGTCGAATGCAGGGCGCGCGTCGCCACCTCGTCGCGGGACAGGCCGCGGGTGGAGGTGCCGGCATTGCCGAGGCTTTCGCGGGCGAGTTCCAGAAGCGTCATGCCGCGATATTGCCGCGCCGCATCCTCAAGCGGGAAGAGCGTCGGGCTGTAGCGGTGGAGCAGCGCATTGGCCACGGCATCGCGGCGCGTGATCTGCTCATCGCGACCGCCAAGCGGGATCGAGACCTGGCTGAAGGTCCGGACCTCCTCGGATTTGGCGGCGACCTGATCGAGGATCAGGCGGCGCGCTTCATCGAGCCCGGTACCGCGTTGCACCAGATCCTCGGCAAAGCCGCGCTCGAGGCTCAGGCGCCCGGCCAGATCGTAGATGGTGGAGACGCGCTCGCGTTCGGCCTCGCGGGCGCGGGTCGCGACGGCCTCGGGATCGGGCGCGGGAGTTGCCTGCGTTTGGTTGCCGGTTTCTGCGGCGCGGGTTTCGATCACCGCAGCACCCGGCTGCTGGTGGGTCGAGTTGGTTGCGGGATCATGTCCCGCGGCAACGGTCGTGGTCTCGGGCATGGATGCCTCCTTTTGCGAGCGGGTCTCGATGAACTGGATGGGATAGCTGGCCTGATCCGCGGCGCGGACCTGCGCCTGGGGATCGGCCGGGACGGTGACGAAACTGACCTCGAGCGGGGTCCAGCGCTCGACGATGCGGCGCTCGACCTCGTCGCGGCTGGCGGGTTCGACCACCTTCACCCGGTCGATGGAATAGCCGACCGAGACATTGCGGATGATGCCGTCGCTGATCAGGCCGAACATGCGATCGGCGGCCTGATCGAGCCCCTCGCGCGGAAAGCGGATGGTGGCCTTGCCTTCCTTGCCCTCGATCCAGGCGCGTTCGACCACGCCGACCTGCGAATGCGAGGACCAGACCGAATGGCTGTCGAGTGCGGGTGCCCCGGCATTCAGCCGCGACAGATCGATCGCGCCTTCGCTGACCTCGAGGATCTCGTCGAAGGGAACGGAGCTGTCCCAGCCGGTCCAGCGCCGTCGTCTGACCGGGGCGCCGGTGGTGAAGACGACGTCGACGGAGCGGGTCCCGACATCGACGCTCGCGGGCAGGATGGGTTCTCGCCGCGTCTGCATCGGCAGCGATACCGGCGCGGGCATGGTGGTCTCGGGCATGGCCCTATTTCTCCTGTGGATCGGTTGCGGCCGGATCGGCATCGTCGTCGGGCGGATCGTTGGCGGGCTCGGTCGATTGCGCGCTGCCGGTCTTGGTGACGCGGCGCGGATCGCTGTCGAGAACCAGCCCCAGCTCGTCGAGCCGGGCATTGGTCGCGGCGATCTCCGCCAGAACCGCGTCGGGATTGTGGCCCTGTCGGGCGATGGCCTGCGCCAGCGTCATGGTGCCCGAGCGGATCGCCAGCAGATCGGCCATCGCATCCTTGTAAGGATCGACCGCATCGAATTTCGGGGGCGACCATTCGACCGGCACATGGGGTGACGGGATATGGCCGGCCGCCCATGCGGCTTCGGTGAACCAGCGCCAGACCGGCATGCAGAGCATCGGAATGAACAGCTGCCATTGCACCGCATCGATCATGCGGCGGAACTCGACGAGCCCGGCCCGGATCGAGGAATAGTTGACCTGAGAGAGATCCCCGGTCAGCAACTCATAGGGCACGCGGAATCCGGCCGAGATCGTGTGCAGACTGGCACGCTTGTATTCGCCGTAGCCGCCGGTGGCGGAAGGCTGGTTGAACCGGATGTCCTTGCCGCCGCGCGCATAGGCGATCAGCCCGGGCTCGAACTGCTCGACCCGGTTGCCGTCGGCGTCCACCACGGAGGGCGCGATGCCCTGCTGCGCCTCGTCGTCGCCGAAGACGATGGCGGTGACGCAGGCCTCAGTCTTCTTCCGGACCAGTTCCGCGACCTCGTAATCGTCGAGATCGCGCAAGCTGCGGATCACCGGGGCGCCCCAGGGAACGCCGCGCGCCTGCGTGCGCTGCTTTTCATAGACATGGGCGATCTCGGTCGCCGGGACCGGGCGGCTCTGCAACCCGTTCTGCAAGGCCCCGTAGGCGTCGCCCGGGTGCTCGGCGTGCAGCCAGTAGGCCCGGCGCTTGCCGACCGGGTCGAACTCGATGCCCTGAACCAGACGGCCATCGCCGAGGGCGCCGGATTTGGTGGCGTCGAGTAAGTCGGCCTCCAGCACCTGCAACTGCAGCGGCACGACCAGGCCGTCGGTCGCTCGCCGCAAACGGCGACGGACCAGCACTTCACCCGCTTCGACCATCTCGCGGCAGATCAGCGTCTGCAGGCCGTAGAAGTCGAGCTGGCCGCCGGCATCGCAGTCCGACGTCCACCGCTCGAACAGCGCGTCGACCTTCCGGTCGAGCGTGTCGTCGCCACTGGCGGCGCGCGGCATGATCCCCGCGCCGATGATGTTGTTCACCAGCACCGCCACGGCCTTGGCTGCGTGCGGGTTGTTGCGCACCAGATCGCGCATCCGGTCGCGCAAGAGCGCCCCGGCGATGCCGATCTCGGTATCGGCCGAGGCGGCACCTGTCCGCCAGCCATCGGTGCGGCGCCCTTTGGCAGCGCCATCATAGCCGCGGGTCAGCCCCTCGAAGGCTTGCCGCGCCATGACGCGCCGCGCCGCCATGCGCGGGGCAATGGACGCCATTGCCCAGTCGATCCAATTCGCCGCCATCAACGATCCCCGCGCGAGAAGCCAGCGAGCCCGGAAACCGGCAGCGGTCGGGTTGTCCCGGCGATGGCGCGCTCGATGGTACGGATGCGGGCCAGCAGGTCTTCGGCCGAGCCGTAATCCACCGACTTGCCGTCGTAGCTGACCCGGGTCGTGCCGCTGGCATAGGCGCGGCGCAGGGCCGCGAGTTCGGTTTCCGTCCAGCCCGTCATCATCAAAACCATCCTCCCCGGCGGCCGAGCCAATCCGATTGTCTCTTGTTCGGGGCTGAGCCCATCTGTCTGTGAACCTGTCCAGCCGGGTCATTGTCGGCAGGCAGCGTCCCGAGTTGATCCTCGAGGTCGCGCCATTTCTCGTCGGGCCAGCGATCGGCACCGGCGATCCAGGCGGCGGCGCGGGCATAGACCCGGCAATCCAGCGCCTCGTTGCGCTCGCGCAGCTTCTGCCATTCGAGCCGGGCGAAGCCGCGCTTGGTGCGCACGGTTACCAGCTGCTCGGCGACGAACTGCTTCAGCCATTCGCTTTCGATCCAATGCGGCAGATGGATCGTGCCGGGCTGGAACCCGGCACCCTCGGCGCGTTCCTCCTCGGTCGGCCGTTCCAGCCGCAGGAAGCGGTAGGTCTCGGCCTTGAAGGTGGAAACCGCCACGGTCCAGAGCCGCGCCCCACGCCGCAGTCTTTTCCCGCCCTCGGTCGCATCGACGAAGGTCGGACCCGAGACCGGGCTTGCGCGGTTGAATCCCTCGACACCCTTGACCGGTGCGACCTGCGCGAAGCCGGTCTTGCGCGACCAGGCATAGACGGCGGGTGCCTCATAGCCGGTATCGATGGCAAGCCGCGCAATCCGCAGATGCGCGCCGTTTTCATGTGGCCAGGACCGGTCCAGAAGCACCGTCAGTTCCGACCAGGCCTCGTACCGATCCGGCCCGCCGTCAATGACGATGTGATCGACGAGCCAGCTCTCGAGACCACGGCCCCAGGCCCAGATATCGACCTCGATCCGGTCCTTCTGCACGTCCGCCCCGGCGGTCAGAAACAAACCGCCTGCGGGCACGGTACCCGGTTTCCACGCCTCGCGGCGGTCATAGAGCCGCTGCCAGTCCGGCGCCTCGTCGGTTTCGACCCATGTCTCACCGAGGATGGTGTTGCGAAACGCCTTGATCGCCTCGTCCGAGCCCTGCGCCGCATCCCAGGCCCGCACGATCCGCTCCCAACTGAGCCAGCCGATCGGCGAATAGAGCGCCGAGAGGTGATAGCCGACGGTCGAGGGATCGGCCGCGCTGGCGGTCGCCCGCCATGCGCCAGCCTCCAGCATCGCGGTCTTGTGGTGTTCGGCGATAGGGGTCTCGCAACCCTCGCAGAGATATTCCGCCGTTTCCGGGTGACCCTTCTGCCAGCGCAGCCGGTCGAATTTCAGCCATTGCATCGCCCCGCAATGCGGGCATGGCACGAAATAGCGCCGCTGGTCACTTGCCTCGTACTCCCGCTCGATCCGGCTCAGCCCCCGGATGGTCGGGGTCGAGACCAGGAAGACCTTACGTCGATGGGCGAAGGTCAGCGAGCGGGCCTCGGCCAGTGTGACCGGATCGCCTTCCTCATCGGCCGAGGCCGGATAGGCATCGACCTCGTCGAGAAAGATGTAGCGCGCCGGGGTCGAGCGCAGCCCGACGGCGGAATTGGCCCCGGTCATGATCAGGATGCCGCCGGCGAATTCCTTCGACAGCATGGTATTGCCGGCATCGCGCGACCGCGCCGGTTTCACCCGTTCCCGCAGTTCCGGGCTTTCCTCGATCAGCGGATCGATCCGCTGCCGCGAGTTTCGTTTGGCCAGATCGACCGTCGGCTGGACCGCCAGCATCGGCCCCGGCGCCTGATGAATGGCAAAGCCGATCCAGTTGTTTCCGGCCTCGGTCGCCCCTACCTGCGCCGCCTTCATGAAGACGATGCGCTGCGTCGGATCGCCGGTGGAGAGCCGGTCCATGATCTCGCGCATATAGGGCGTGCGGGCGGTGCGGTAGCGCCCCGGTTCGGCCGAGGCGCGGCCCGAGAGCTTCCGGTGCCGATCGGCCCATTCCGAAACGGTCAGATCGGCATCCGGGGTCAGGCCCGCACACCAGGCGCGCAGGATCTCCGCCGCGCCGTCGAAATCGCCCGCGTCACCCGCATCATCGGAGGTCGGGTTTGACCTCGGCAAGATCGTCGAGTTGGGCGCGGACATGGTTTTCCAGAACCTTTTGCATCATGGCGGGCTCGACGCCCAGATCGGCGGCCATCAGAGCGGCGGCGCGGGCGGGCCAGTTCACCCAGACATCGCGTTCCTGCCGCGCGAGGCGGAAGACCAGCGATAGCGCCCGGGCGCGGTCGATCAGCTCGCCCTTCAGCTTTTGCAGCCGCAACCGCCGTTCCTGCGCCTTCAGCACTTCGTTCGCAGTCTTGGCCTGCAGGAAGGTGGTCCCGCTGCCGACAGGCGGCGCGGCCAGACCCTGTTCGCGCAGGGTTTCCCCGACCGAGGCGACGGCAGCCTCAGGGACCGGTTTCAGCTTCGGTGCCGGTGCTGTCCTGGTCTTCGATGGATCGGTTGTCTCGGCGCGCCTGGAATCGCTCGCCTCGGCATTGATGCTGCCATCGGAAAAGAGCACCAGCCGGTCGGCGGCCTTGGCCTTCTGGATTGCGCCCCGCGAGAGGCCGACGCGGGCGGCATATTGGCGCTCGCTCAGCCCCTGCATGGTGTGCTCCGGTTATCATTCAGATTCAGGTGTTTATGGAGTTGATAAGCGGCGGGGACAGAGGGAACGTCGATCCAGAGAGACGATGCAACTCACCCCGGAGCCGCCACGATGACCCGCCTGAACCCGATCACCACGCCGCGCCACGAGCTTCGCGCCGAGAAGGCGCGTCGCAACCATGAAGCAGCCCTTGCTGCTTTCATCGCCAAGAAGGCCGAGATCGACGCCATGCTGGCCCGGCTGCAGGCTCTCACCGGGGATCATTTCAACATCCATCCCGACGCGGTGACCTGGGGCGATGTCGGCAGTCTCGAGCATTATGCCAGCCTGCTGAAGCGGATCACCGACAGTGCCTTCAGGGAAGGCGAATTCGCGGACTGATCTCCGGATCCTCCGGAGCTCCCGCCGCGCGTCTGCGCGGCTCGGGGTCGTAGGAGGGCCGCGATGGTCGCGGCCCTGCCACTGGAGACGATCCCATGACCAAACTCACGCTGCCCACCATCGTGAAAACCAAAGACATCGATGCCGGACCTGCCGCCTCGGAGCCCAGGACGCGCAGCCCGCGCGAGGGCAGCAAGCAGGCGGTGTTGATCACCATGCTGCGCGCGCCGGAAGGCGCGACCATCGAGGAACTCGCCTCCGCCACTGGCTGGCTGCCGAATACCGTGCGCGGAGCCATGGCCGGGGCGCTGAAGAAGCGGCTGGGGTTGGAGGTGACCTCAGAGAAGGTCGAGGGGCGCGGAAGGGTGTATCACCTCCCAGCCTGATCACGCCCGAAACCGAGCGCCGCCCGGAATCTTCGGGCGGCATTTTCCGTTACGCTTTTTTCACTTGTTTCTGTTATTTCACTTGAGAGAGCAGGCCTGCGTGGCTATCTACCCCTATGAGACTGACCTGATGGAGGCCGACATGGATAACACTGCCGAAGTGATCGACCTGACCCACCGTCTGCCGACGCGTGAGGAAATCGCTAGCGCAGCCGAGGCCGCGACGGCGCTGGCGACGGCGCGTGCGGAGAACGGCGCACTGGAAATCCGGGGTGATGACGGTGAACCGGTACGGCTTGCGCCCGCCATCGCCGATCTGATGATCGATCTTCTGGGGCATGTCGCACGCGGCGACATGGTGACTCTGGTGCCAACGGGGGCGATGCTGACCACCCAGCAGGCCGCCGATATCCTGAATGTCTCGCGCCCCTATCTGAGCAAGCTGCTGAAGGAAGGCGAGATCCCCTTCATTCCCGTGGGCTCTCATCGCCGCGTCATGCATGCCGATCTGATGGCCTATAAGGAACGTCGCGATGCAGCGCGCAGCGCGGCGCTCGACGATCTCGCCCGGCTGGGCCAGGAGTTTGACGCCTCGTGAAGCACGTTGCCGACCGCTTCGTCGTTCTCCTCGATGCGAATGTCCTGTTTCCCTTCCGGAAGCGAGACGTTCTGCTGCGCTTCTACCATGCCGGACTTTTCCGAGCCCGTTGGTCGGAACAGATCCTCGATGAATGGACGCGGAACCTTCTGGCTCAGAAGCCCCATCTCGAAGACAGCGTCCGCTCCCAGCAACGTGCCATGCAGGAGCATTTCCCCGAAGCCTTGGTCACGGGGCATGAGCCCCTTATTGGCGCCGTGAATCTGCCCGATCCCGACGACCGCCATGTTTTGGCGGCGGCCATTCAATGTGGTGCCCAGCATATCGTCACCGACAATCTCGCGGATTTCCCGGCAGAGCGGCTCGAACCCTATGACATCGAGGCAATCGATGCCGACGAATTTCTGTCCCGCACCTTCGATCTCTATCCCGCCGAGGCTCTTGCCGTGCTTCGGCAGCTGCGCGCGCAATACAGGAACCCGCCTTACTCGCCGCCGGAATTCGTGCTCGACCTGACCGCCAAGGGCCTGCCGAAACTGGCCGCGCGCGTCCGCCAGCATCGGGCCTTTCTCTAGCTCGAGGCGGAACTTTCCCCGAACCATTCGTCGCCGTCCTGACAGGGGCGGCGTTTACCTTGGGGCCGGTTCGTGCTATCCGGACCTCGCAAAAATTATCCCACTTCCGACCCATATCGCTGTCACCTCATTCGCGCCCCTCCGGGCGCAGACATTCGCATGTCTGCAATCCACCGGAGCGAGAATGATGAATCACAAGCGCAAGAAACCCCGCATAAAGAGCCGCAGCACCGGCGCATTCCCCAACGGAACGCCCGGACACTGGAACATCCTGTATCACAGCCGACCGCGCCGTCGGCGGGCCGCTCGGCAATTGCGCGGGCTGCTGAAAGGATCGGATGCCGACCGCCTGGTCTGGGATCTCGGCAATCACAAACCTCATACATATTACTGGTAACGACATGACCGACATTCATACCGATCAGGGCAGCGTTCTCCCTGCAGGCGCCTCTGCGCTGGTTGTCACCGAGGACGGTGAGTTCACCTTCTATCTGTCCGAAAAGGATCCGGAGGCGCCCGTCTCCCGCAACGTGCAACTGCTCGTTGCCGTCCTGCTCCGCAGCGAGGATCCCGAATGGGTCGAGGAGATGATCTCGGTCCTCGCCGATCATCCTGCCTGCTGACGGGGCTGTGCCGGATCCGCAGCGTCTCGAACAGCCGCCTCAGCCACCGGCCAAAAGCTCAGCCGCCAAAGTTCGCAGCGCATGCGCCGCAACCAGCGGGACCACGCCGTTGCCACAGAGGCGAAGGCGGTCCACCCGGTGGGCCAGCCCATCAGCGCCTCGACGAACAGCGGGTTCAATGTCCGGGGCGATACGCAGGTATCGCGCCCAGCCATCGGCGTCACCAGGACCTGGCGGCCAAGCAGGCCGTTCACCGGCGTATTCGCCAATGTTGTCGCCCCATCTTTGTGATCCCGCGCCGTCGGCGTCATCCACATGCCCGCCGAATGGGTCAGATCGGCCGAGCGGCGATTGCCCGCGCTCGGCTTGTTGCCGTCGGTTGCCATCGGCGTCGGCCACATCGCGGCCGTCGTCGCAAGGTTCATCCCGTGCTGACCCGCCGCTTGCGAAGGCGTCGGCTTCGTCTGCCGGTTCTCGTTGGCGCTGGCCCTCGGCGTCGGCCAGAGGCGCAGCAATTCCGTCCGGTTCCCGCCACTCGAGCGGGTGCCAGAGCAGGCGCGCGGGGTCGGCCAGCTCGTCGCCCTCGCGGGTGGCGAGGATGAAGAGCCGCTCGCGCCGATGGGGCGCACCGACTTCCGCCGCCGTGAAGAGGCCTGCCGCAAGGCGATAGCCCATGCCGACCAGTCCTGCGGCGACTTCGGGGAAGCCGAGGCGGAGATGATGGGCGACATTCTCGAGGAAGACGAAGGGCGGCTCGATCTCGCCGATGATGCGGGCGACATGGGGCCAGAGATGGCGCGGGTCGTCTGCGCCCCTGCGTTTGCCCGCGACGGAGAATGGCTGGCACGGATAGCCCGCCGTGACGACGTCCACCGCGCCGCGCCAAGGTCGGCCGTCGAAGGTGGCAACATCGTCCCAGACAGGAGCCCGATCCAGGGACGCGTCTTCCATCCGCGCCACGAGAATGGCCGCGGCGTAGGTTTCCCGTTCGACATGGCCCACAGTTCGATATCCGGGGATGGCGATGGTGAGTCCGAGGTCGATGCCACCGGCGCCGGAGCAGAGCGAGAGGCCATGGAGGCATGCGTCTCCGGTTCCCGAATCGCTTCCGGAGGAAGGTAGAGCCAGGTCATGCATTGCCTCAGCCTGCAGATTTCTGTGTCGGATCGGATGTCGCGGTGTCCGACCGTTCGGCCTTCACCGCCGCGAAACTCTTGCTGTCACCATCGAGAATGGCCTCGCGCCCGGTTTCGGCCTGCCAGCGTTCCACGGCGACATCGACATAGGCGGGGCTGATTTCCATCGCAAAGACGCGGCGGCCATTGGCCTCGCCCGCCATGATCTGCGAGCCAGATCCGGAAAACGGCTCGTAGCAGAGCCCGCCGCGGGCGACATGCTGGCGCATCGGGATGCCGAAAGCGTCGAGCGGTTTCGGCGTCGGGTGGTCGGGGCGCTCGTCCTTGGCAAAGCTCGGCATTTCCCAGGTCGAGGGCAGCGTGCCCTCGGCCACCTTCGGCGGCCGGTTCGGGCGGCGCCAGCCCATGAAGCAAGGCTCGTGCTTCCAGAGGTAGTGGGACCGGGTCAGGACACCGCGATCTTTCACCCAGATGATCTGCTGATGGACGAAGGCCCCGACCTTTTCCCAGCAGGCTTCCAGCATCGCCTGACGTCGTGAGGCGTGCCAGCAATACCAGGCCGCATCTTCGGTGATCGCCTCGGCGACAGCCGCAGAGATGAACCCGTCATAGAGTTCGGCGCCCTGGCTGCTGTCGTCCCAGGTCACGCCGTAGGACTGCGACCAGTCCTTGTTCCGGGTCGGGTGGTTCGAGCCGTCATAGTCCACCAGATAGGGCGGGTCGGTCGCGAACAGGATGGCGCGCTCGCCATTCATCAGGCGGCGCACGTCATCGTGCGAGGTGCTGTCGCCGCAGAGCAGCCGATGGTCGCCGAGGATCCAGAGATCTCCGGTGCGCGAGATCGGATTGCGCGGCGGTTCGGGGGTCGTCACCGGCGGCACTGAGCTACTGTTGCCGCCCTGATCCTCGTCCTCACCCTCCGGCACGAAGGCCAGCAGCTTGTCCAACTCGCCATCGGAAAATCCGACCAGCGACAAGTCGTAGTCCTCGGCCAGCAGATCGTTCAGTTCCGCCGAGAGCAGCGCTTCATCCCAGCTGCCGAGTTCGGTCAGTTTGTTGTCGGCCAAACGATAGGCCCGGCGCTGCGCCTCGGTCAGATGCCCGAGCACGATTACCGGCGCCTCGCTCAGCCCGAGCTGCGTCGCGGCCAGCACCCGGCCATGGCCCGCGATCAGTTCGCCATCCTCGCCAACAAGACAGGGCACGGTCCAGCCGAACTCGGTCATGCTGGCGGCTAGCTTCGCGACCTGATCGGCGCCATGCAGCTTCGCATTCTTCGCATAGGGCTGCAGGCGCGACAGCGGCCAGGTTTCGATCCGCTCTGGGGCAAAGCTCAGCGTCATGGGGGTGGGTTCGCCTCGAATGGGGGTGGATACACAGGACTCCGGATGCCAGCGGCCAGACTGGACTCCGCGAAGGGTCCAGTGGCCAGGGTGGAATCCGGGTCCATGGGTTTGATTTTTTTGTGGTTTTCAGCGTGGCGCGGGTGGATTCCGGACGGGGTGGCTTCCCAAAAAATCAGCCCTGTCACTGGCGATGCGCCGCGCTTCGCCCGCCAGCATAGAAAAATCCCCAGGAAGGAACCAAGATATCAAAGGCTTAGCGCCTCTGGATTCTGGCTGGACCCCGCCTGGACTCCGGAGACCAGCGGCGCGGTCCGACCCGCGCGCGCCTCTCCCGAGCATGTCCCTTTTGTAGGCCTCGGACCCGGAATGATGAACCCCTTCCGATGTCTCACCGAAAATTTCGTCACAGGACGATTTTTCTTGACAGGTCATCTGCGTTCTCGACGACAAAACGCTGCGAGCGCTTCGAAGGCGGCACGCGCCCATTGAGCCGCCAGGTGATCAGGGCGATGCCGTATTGCCAGTGCCGGTTGGCGGCCGGGCGGCTCACGCCCATCTCCCAACAGATCTTCTTCCACGGTGCGCGCTCCGCCCTAAGCCAGACGATCCGGGCATCGTCCTTCTCGAGCCAGCGCAGCCAGAGCAGCGTTTCCTCGGCCTCGGTGATCTGGCGCGGTGATGGCCGGGGCCGCCGCATCTCGGGCTCCTGACCGACCTGATCTCCGGCGCCATGCTGATACTCGGGCCAGGCATTGAAGAAGCCCTGCGGCCGGATCCCGGGCAGCGCGCGCCAGACATCCGCTGCGCTCTCCAGCCGGTCCTCGACCCGTGCCATCGTCCAATCAGCCATGACGTGCCTCCTTATCCTGCCTGCCATAGAGACATTCGCCCAGCTGGCGAACCAGTTCGCGTTCCGGCCAGGTCAGCCGGGCATCGTCGAGGGCGACGGCCAGCAGGCCCTGTTCCCGCCAGCCATCGCGTTTGACCTCATCGGGATTGCGGCGCTGGCCGCCATAGCCCTTGGGCGTGAAGCGCATGCCGGTCATTGCGTCCCTCCATTGGTCTCGATGGCCCAGAGCAGGATGGCGATGGCGTCGGCCTCGTTATCGTCGGCCGGGCTCAAGCCACGGGCACGGGCCGCGTCGATCATCGCCTGTTTCGGTGCATTGCCCTTGCCGGTGGCGTGGCGCTTGATGGTGCCGACCGGGACACCGGCATAGGGCACGCCGCGCAGCTCCGCCCATGCGGTCAGCGTGGCCATGAGGCCGCCAAAGACATGGGCCGCGTCGGTCCCGGAATGACGGCGGACCTCCTCGAACCAGATAGCAGCAATCGGGCCGGACAGGCGTTCCAGCTCGCCCAGCCAATTGGTGAAGCGCAGATAGCGCATGCCGCCGCCGTCATAGCGGCCAGGACGGAAGGATGCCGTGCCGCTGGTGATCAACCCGTCCGGGCCGCGCAGGGCCCAGCCGGTGGTGGTGCCGAGATCGAGGGCGAGCACGGTGCGAATGGGCTGGTCCGGCATCTGCGCCAGAACCGTGGTCTCCTGCGCCCCGTTTTTCAGGATTGTTGCAGCCATCGTCATCTCCTCGTCGCGGTGGTTTGGTGTGTGAAGGCGGTCCTGTCCCGGCCGGTCCATGATGGTGGCATCCGACCGAATAGCCCGCCCGCGCGGATACCCCTCGACGTATGGGCGGAGAGGCCAAACCTGCCGGTTGGCCTCCCCATACGTAGTATGGGGGCTTTCATTGTTCGTCCTCTTTTCAGCGTAAGGTGCTGATTTAAAATGCGTTTCGAGGACAAACAGAGGACGTACAAGAGGACGAACATGTTCGACCTCTTTTTGCCTCAAGTGATTGATTTCATTGGATTGAGGACGAACAACGGCGGAGGACGTACATGTTCGTCCTGAGGTCGAACAGAGGACGTACAAGCCCAAATCAGGCATTTTCACCCTCCCAGATCGACCAGTCAGAGGGGTCTTCAAGGTCCATGCATTGCCCGTTTGAGGGGGATTTATAGTGGCTCGGGAGGACCGGAATTGACCCGTTCAGCACCTCTCCGGTCTCGGGATCGACCCGCCCGTCGCGGCCGAACTGCATGCCCTCGACACAGAGATATCCGAAGCGGGATCGAACCATCGCATGGCCGAATTGTCGTCCGTCCCGCAGGAAGCGGATATCGCCCTTGGTCGCCAGAACGTTGATCCGGTCGCGGATGGTGAACTGGCTACCGAGGCCGCGCTGGTTCTCGAACGCCTCGCGGAACTGGGTCGAGGTATAGAGCCGCCCCTCGGCCGCCTCGTCATGCAGGATCGAGAGGATCACATCGCGCTTCCGCTCGCGCTCGGCGTCATGCCTGGCACCGGCCTCCTGGCGCACCAGCCGCTCGTTCATCGGGTTCAGCTCGACCCATTGACCACCCAGCTTGTCGATCAGCTTGGCCGGCAATGCGGGCCCGTTCCGCAGTTCGATTTCCAGCTTGCGCGCCGAGGCCTCTTCATCGGGCCGGTGCAGGATCAAACCGGAAGTGTAGAAGCCCCGGAGCGCGCTGGCGCCGGAGAGGGCCAGAAAGGGATCGTCTTTCACCTGCTGCTTCGAGAGTTTCTTGGTGTGATGGACCAGGATCAACCCGCAATCGGGATCGATATGGTCGCGCAGGACTTCCACGCGTTCCTTGAGGAAGAACATCATGGCGGTGTTGTCATTCTCGCCGCCGCCGTCCGGCCCGCCATCGAAGAGGTTGCGGATCGGGTCGACGCAGATGATGTCGGGCGGGGCCTCGGGGAAGGCCGTGCGGATGGCCTGCGCAACGCGCACGCTGCCTTCCTGATCGAGCAGCATCTTCAGCTTCGGCGTAGCCACAAAGGTGTCGCGCGCCGCGGCGAGGATATCCGGCGGCAGGGCAATCTGCTTCAGCCGCTCGCGCAGATAGTGATACTGGATCTCGGCCTGCAGATAGAAGATCCGCAGGGGCCGTGGCGGGGTGAAGCCGAGGAAAGGCTGGCCTGCCGCCATATGGACGAGCCAGGAAATCAGCAGATCGCTCTTGCCGACCTTGGGCGCGCCGCCCAGCACCAGAAGCCCGCCCGGGGTCAAGACGCGCGGTGCGATAATGTCCTCGGGCATGGGGCTGATGTCGTCAAGCAGCGCCCCCAGCGTAAAGGCGGGCATCACGTCCGGCACCGGGGCGGCGCTGTCCAGTCGCACCAGCGGCGGGCCATTCTTCTCGACATGGATGTCCCAGAGCCGCTCGGATTCGCGCTGCAGCCGCTCCAATGGCCATTCGGGGCGGAGCATGGCGGCGTTATAGCCGCAGATCGCCTCCCAGCCTTTGGCCTTGCTCATCCGGCCCTCATGGACCATGCGGATGAAGTATCCGATCGCCGCCGAGGCGCCCTCGAAGCGCGACCAGTCATCCTGACCGCCTTCACGCACCGGCGTGATCAGCACGTCCTCAAGATCGGGTTTCTCGGGATGGCTGAAATCCGGCTGCAACGAGACGTCCGGTGCAGGCGGCATATCGGCCACGGCCTCGATCAGCTCGTCGAGCTCGCGTTCGCGCCCCTGGTTCAGCTCGACGATGCGGACCTGTGTCTTGAGGCCATTCTTATAATAGACCGAGCCCGCGACCCGGATCGGCTGATGGGCCGATCGGAAATGCATGTCGCCCCCGACCTTGGCTGCGATATCGCCGCGCAGGCGACAGAGGCGCCGGATGTCGTCGCCCGCGGCAGGTTCGCTCAGCGCCCACCAGATATGCGCCTTGCGCTGCCCCTCGGGCGTCACGCCGCCGCTTTCCACGACCATGCTGGGCGGGCCGAGATGACGCTCGAGATGGGCGCGCCGGGCGGCAATATCGCCGGTATCGAGATCGACCATCACCGTCTGCATCTGCTGGATCTCGGCGGCCTTGGCCTGGCCGGGGGCGGCGACGGTGCCGGGGATCACATAGACCGCCGCACCCTCGCGCGCTGCCCATGCCGCGAAGGTCGCCATCTTGGCTGGGGTCTCGGCATCGGCCTCGATCCAGATATTATGCGGGCGGCCATCGATGCCCTGGCCCTTGTCGATGAAGCTGCGGACCGGGATCAGCCCCTCCGAATAGCCGAAGACCAGCTGCATGAATTGCGCGATCTGTTCCGGATCGGGCTCATCGCCGAAAACATCGATCTGCGGGGCGGCATCGTTGAAATCGCGCCAGGGATTGAAATGGACGAGATTGTCTGGAGAGGCATCGGGCGGCGTGTCATCGCGCATGTCGGGAACCGGGTTCGTGTCGGAAGGGGCGTCATTCATGCGGGCTGCGCCCAGCAGCGCGACGCATAGGGGCAGAAACGGCATTCGAAGAAATCGCGGGCCTGGGCGATGCGGGGCAGCAGCTCGCCCGCGTCGGTCGCCTGCAGGATCCGCACCGCACGGTCGGACATGCGCTGCGCCAGTTCGGCATCGAAGGGGACGAGTTCGTGATGGAGCTCGGCCGTGTCCTTGTTGATCGCGGTGAAGAGCGCCGGGGCAGCCGAAATGCCGGGAATGCTTGGCTCCATATAGGCCTGATAGATGGCGATTTGGGCGGCATAGACCGGCTTCGATTTGCGAACGCCGTCCTTGACGCAGGCGCGCCAGTTCTTCGCGTTCATGGTCTTGCATTCCCAGAGCGCGGGGGTCTGCAGGCCAAGCAGCGCGGAGGCGGCCGCGATGATGCCATCGACATGGCCGCGGATCCGCCCGCCCGCGACAGAAAAGCCGAATTGTTCGCCATCGGGGCGATTGCCCTTGCGGGTGTAGAGGTCGATCCCGGCCGCGCGCAGCCAGCGGATCGCGAGATCCTCGAGCTGGTGACCGATCTCGAAGATCCGCAGAACCCGTCCGCCGAAATCGGCACCATCATCCTTCGGGGCAGCGGTGAACTCGAATTGCAGCGCTCGCTCGCAGGCATGGCCGAGCCGGGATGCGCCGAGATAGGTCCGGGGCGGCGCGGCCTCACGCTCGGCGATGAGGGCAGCGTCGATCGCCGCGTTGATGCGCTCGGCCATGGATGGCCGCGGGTTGAAATCCAGCATCAGAACGGCACCTCGGTCCGGGCGGCGATGCGCGACATCTCGGTACCGTAGCTTTCCAGCACCTCGGCGATCAGCGCGGTCACATCGCCCTCGCTGAGCTCGCTCAGCTGCTTCTGCCAGCCGATCCCATCCATGGTCCGGGCCAGCTGTTTCATCACGCCTGCAATGGCGAGGCGCTCCTCATCAGTCATTCCCTGCATGGTCATTCCCTTTCTGTGGCGGGCTGCGAACAGGTCCTGGCACGGCATCGAGCAGAACCAGCGGTGATCGCGCGGCCGGGGTTGATATCGATCGAAGAAGCCAAAGCCGCGGGCTGGGCGCAGGCAGGTCGCGCAAGGCATGAAGCGCGGCTGCCAAAGGCGCAGACGGTCCGGGCAATCCTGAGCCTGTGCGGGCGCGGACGGGATTTGCGCGACATGGTTCACGCCGCCCTCCGTTCCGTGCCGGTCGCGGCATGGATCGCCGCACGGATGGCCTGCTTGTTGAAGCTGAAGGTCATCAGCGCCGAGGCGCGATAGCGTGTCAGGCCGAAGTCCTGGCGGCATTCGGGCGGCAGGTATTGCAGCTGCTTTTCGGTCGCGGCCTGTTTCAGCCAACCGCGCGTCTTGAAGGCGCTCTGGTCGCTTTCATGGTCGTTCAGCCAGTCATCGGCCTGCGCGAGGCAGACGGTCCGTTCGCCGACACCCAGCAGCTTGGGGTATTCGCCCTTTGCCCCGCCAATGGCGTACCAGATCCCGTCGAGCCAGAAGATGCCGCCCCAGGCGTTGAAGCCGCTGGCCATCAGCGCGTCATCGGTGCCGAAGAGGTCGACCCATGCGAAGCTCGAGCGTTTCAGCAGATCGATCTCGGACATCATGAAGCCGGAAAGCGGTGGAACTGCTCCGCCTTCGCCCGCGTCAGGATGCTCGCGCGGGAAGGTCTCGCCGCAGAGCGGGCATTCCATGGCGGCGAGCGGGATATCGGCCTCGCAGCCCGGACAGGTCTTTGTCGGTGCCTCGCCGGTAGCGGTCCTGCCGTCGAGATTGACATCTTGTTCCAGCGAGCCGTGGATCAGGCTCGAAGTGCCGAAATCGAGGACGATGCAATCGGTCTTGACGATGCGCGGATATTCCTCGGGATCGACGGTCCGCAGACCGCGCCCGACCATCTGGATCATGGTGGATTTGTAGGAACTCGGCCGCAGCAGCACGACGCAGGAGGTCGGCGGGTGATCCCAGCCCTCGGTCAGCACCGCGACATTGACGATCACCCGGATCTCGCCTGCGGCATAGCTGGCGAGGATCGCCTTGCGGGTCTCGGCTGTCAGATCGCCATGGATCAGCGCAGCGGCGACACCCGCCGCACTGAAGGCATCGGTGACATTGCGGGCATGTTCGACCGTGGAGCAGAAGACCACGGTCTGCCGCTCGCTGGCCTTTCCCTTCCAATGCCTGATCACCTCATCGGTGACGGGCGCGCGGTCCATGATGCCCGCCACTTCGCCCATGTCGAAATCCGCCATGGTCTTGCGGACCGAGCGCAGCTCATCCTGCACCCCGACATCGATGACGAAGGTGCGCGGCGGCACGAGGTGACCGGAGGCAATGAGCTCGCCCAGCCGCACCTGATCCGCGACATTGTCGAAGACCCCGCGCAGACCCTTCCGGTCACCGCGATTCGGCGTCGCGGTGACCCCGAAGATCCGGGCCTCGGGATTGGCATCGCGCACACGGTCGATAATGCGGCGGTAGCTGTCGGCCACCGCATGATGCGCCTCGTCGATGACCAGCAGATCGAGCCGCGGCATATCGGCGAGGTTCGCTCCCCGTGCCAGCGTGGGCACCATGGCGAAGGTGACCTGACCCTGCCAGGATTTTTCGGTGGCGTCGATCACCGAGGTCGAAACCCCCGGCACCACACGCCGGAACTTGGCGCGGTTCTGTGCCGTCAGCTCGTCGCGATGGGCGAGCACGCAGGCTTTGGCGCCCGTGTTCTTTGACATGGCGCCGATCATCTCGCCGGTGACCGCCGAGAGCATGATGGTCTTGCCCGCGCCGGTCGGGGCGACGCCGAGCGTATTGCCGTGCTTGCCAAGCGCAGCAATGCTGCGCTTGACGAACTCGGTCTGGCGGGGACGCAGGCGCATCGCCGATCCCCCTTACTGCGCCCAGCTCGGCCGCCCGGCCAGGCCGGGATTGGCGGCGGGCTGGCCGGTGACGGGTGCCGAGTGGACCTGCTGCTGGCTGCCAAAGGGCAGACCACCAGCCCCCATCGCGGCCGCATAATCGCGATGATCAGGGGTGACGGCGGCGCGGATCTCGTTCTTGTCATCACCGCTGGCATCGGTGCCGACATCGATCCGGGCGACGAACTCGATCCCGTCGAGATCGGCGAAGCCGTTGATACGGCGCTTGGCCTGCGCCTCGGGCGACATGTCCTTGTCGGAAATCCCGCGCGCCGAGTTCAGCATGCCACGCACCAGGCTGCGGCCCATATTGGCCCAGTCCGGCCCCTTGGGGCTGTAGAGCCCGATCAGGGTGAAGATCTTGCGCCGGGCAAAGGGCCCCTCGGTCACGGTGAACTCGCCGTTCAGATAGACGGCACCGGTCGCCCCGCGCGTGGCATAGCCGCCGGTCCAGCCCTGCGTGGCATCATCGAACCCACCCGGGCGGATGGAGAGCCGCACCTTGGCGAGCGTGCCCTTCGGGATGAGATTGGTGTTGGACTGCGCGTCGTTGAAGTCGTTCCAGGATCCCATGGGGATTCTCCTTGTCTAGTCAGGATTGCGGATTGTTTTGGTCGGCCGACGCCGAATCGGCGGGCGGCGGGGCATAGCTCAACCGGGCCGAGGCCGGGCTGGCAGAGGTGCGGATCTTCGCCATCAAGCGGCCGAGATGCGGCTCCTCGATCCGGTCGAGACGGCCGGAACGGTCCTTGGCGGGAAAACCCCAGGGATTGAGCGTCTGGCAGACGAAAGCCCGGTGGGAATCGCCACTTTCGGATTTAAGCTCCGCCATGGTGATCACCTCATCGACGATCCCCGGCAGTTCGAGCCCGGTCTTGGAGCCGTCGATCTGCGGCTGGAACAGCTTGCGATTGAAATCGTCGAGCTTCTCGTCGAGAATCCCGACGAACCAGACATTCTTGGCCCGCGTATGCTGGAGATGGGTCAGCCAGGCGATCATCTCGCGGCCATGGAGGCCATAGGCACCGCGCACATCCGGCTTGCCGGTCTTTTCCGACATTGCCTCGGGCTGACCCTTGCACCAGCCGAAGCAGAGCCGCCCGGCGACGGTGATCGAATCGACGAAGATGGTGTCGTAGCGGTCAAGCGCCGCCGGATCCCCGAAGCGCTCGCAGACCGCCTGGAAATGCGCCGGGCTATAGGGCTGCTCGTCGCGCAGCGCCGGGTTGGGCCCACCGATGAAGACCGCGAAATCCCGGCATTCGGTCCAGGTCCGCGGCCGGATGCTGTCGCCCGCCCAGCCCTCGATGGCGAGATCGCCCGCCTCGAGATCCATGAACAGGGTCGTCGAAGCATTCAGGGACCAGAGCAGCGAGGTTTTCCCGATCCCGGATTTCCCGAAGATGCAGCCCTTGATACCGCGGGGCTCGGAGAGGCGTTGATCGGCGCTGATGATCGGCAGGCTCATTGCTGGTCTCCCAGCGTGCGGATCTCGATCTTCAGCGTGCCGGTGCGGACCGTGCGCGCGGGTTCGAAACCGGCCCGGATCGCATCCGGCCAGGCCGCATATTTGCGCTCGGCGACCTTGTAGGAGAGATCGACATATTCGGCCGGATCGTCACCGGCCTCGCGGATCCGCGTGACCATTTCCGCGAGCCGGTCCTGATCCCAATCGATCCGTTTCGGCAGATCGGCAACCACCGTGAAATCGCCGTCCACAAAACGGACAATGCCAGTATCCTTGGTTGCGCGCTGACGTTTTTCAGCGGCGCGGCTGGCATAGCGGTGCTCGAGCGCGGCATCGAAGCGGGACTTCATCGCCTTGCCCTGCTTCAGGCGTTCGTCGATTTCGCGCTGCAGGATGGCCAGCAGTTCCACCGGCAGGGCCGCGATCTCGGCGGCGCTGAGGGAGGGCAGATCCTCCGGTTTCGGGGTGTTATCGGGATATGGCATCAATGTGCCTCCTTGGTCGGGATGGAAAAACTGAGATGCGGGCATCAGGCTGCGTCCTGTTCGGAAAGCAGCAGTTCGGAGAGCGAGACGTCGCTTGGCTGGGGCCTCGGCCGGGCGATCGCGAGATAGGCGAACTGGTCAGGCCCGAGCCGTTTCTGAAGCAGATGCACGAGACCCTGTCCGGCGGCCGAGAAGGCGCGCGAGCCGAGCTTGATCAGGGCGCTGCGCTCGGCATCGGCCAGACGCGAGAGGGTCGGGAAGGTGTCGATCACCAGGAAACCGCGATGATATTCCAGCCGGTCGCCGGGGAGCGCCTGCGCGACCCAGGCGCTGAACTCGATCTCCGAGAGCGGGCGGGTGGCGCGGGCGGTGATGATGGGTGTGGGGCGCATGAAGGCGATCTCCTTGCTTTACCTCTACTGAGGCAGCTGCGAGATCGTCCCAAAGGCCCCGATGCGGGCCGGAAGGGTGCGGTTCGGTTGGCCTTGCGGGATTGCGGTCAGCCGCCGCCCTTGGGCTCCGGAATGCTTGTCGATGGCATTGCTTACGGCAAGTGCGCGGCTCAGCTGGCTCTGCTCGAAGGCATCGATTTCGCTGCGCCGGTACAGAACGCGTCCGCCCAGCTTGAGAAAGGCGGGCCCCTGGCCGCAATAGCGCCAGCGTTCAAGCGTCCGGTGGGAAATGCCCCAACGCCGGGCCAATTCCTTCTGGTTCAGACAGTGCTGCTGCAGCATCGGTGATCTCCTCAACATGGTCGTTGGGGAGAGTTTGCGAAATTCTGCTGTGGGATGTCGTCAGGACTGGCGGGGGATACGGAGGGGGATCAGGAGGGCCATACAGGCCGGGGCGTCGCGTGAGACGAGCGGAATCCCATCCCCCTCCATCCCCCGCCGATCCCCCGCGAGGGGGTGAGAGCGGCGCTTCAGTCGAGGTTCAGGCGATACTTGCCGCGACCATCGGACAGGATCAGATCCCGCCAATTCTTCTGCGACTTGAAGACATCGGCCATGCGCATGCTTTTCGATCGCGCCAGCGCGAGGATGGTCTTGCCGGCCTGCCAGGGCTCACCTTCGAGGGCCGCCACATGCAGCACGCGGACGACCTCGGTCTGGATCGGTCCCAGCTTGAACCTGTGTCCCTTGCAACGCACTTCCTGATTGTCGGGCAGGAAGGCAAACCCGTCATCGTCAATTGGCGTTCCGTCGGCCTTGAAGCCGTTCTCTGCCTCGAATCTGTCGCGTTCTTCGCGTCTTAGTAGCAAATCTCCGATCAGGGTCAGGACTGCCGGGGCGTCACCCCATGTCGTTGCGTAGTCCGCGCGCGGGGTGCGAAAGCTTTCCAGAGGGATCTCGCCGCAACGAAACAGCTGGTAGACATCTCGGGCGTGGAGATCGAGCAGGCCGTTAAAACAGGTCTGGTTTGTCCGCAAAAGGAACGGCTTACCATCAGCGTCTTCGGCATAGTCTCCGAACTCCATCGGCACGCCGAACACTTGGATTGAAAGGCGCAGCTTATCGTTCACCGCAAGATAGATCAGGGTATCTTCGGGCATATCCCAGCGCTCAAGCACCTCGGGCAGCGTGAAATACAACTTGTCGATATGCACCCGCGCCCCTCCGCATCCCGCCCCTGGATGTTAGTCCTTGATCCTATTCACTTGACGCAGCCGGTTCAATCCTGTCTTGTCCTATTTAATCCACAAATATCCGGGGGATAAGATGGCCGAGCACCACACGCTTTCCGATCGCCTCCGGGCGCGAGCCCTTCAGCTTGGCCTGAGCCCGGCCCATGTGGCGGAGATGGCCGGGGTCAACCGATCCTTCGTCTATGACATCCTTCGCGGCCGCTCGACGCGGCCCGCCGTCGGAAATCTCGGTGAGATCGCCAAGGTTCTGAAGGTCGATCGCGACTGGCTGATCCATGGGATCGGTGAGGTCGAGGGGGTCTCGCCCTTCATCGACAATCCCGATGAGGCGTTCGTTTCGATCGCCTATGCTAACGCCGGGCCATCGCTGAGCGGCGGAGGAGAGGCCGAGGACCGGATGGATACGGCCGACCGCGCCTATCATTTCCGCCGGGCCTGGATACGGCAGAGCCTGAATGCCAGCCCTTCGCAACTGCGCATGGTGCATGTGAGGGGCGACGGCATGGTACCCACCTTGCTCGACGGCGATACCGTTCTGGTCGACATGACGCGCTGCGAGCCGAACCCGCCCGGAATATTCGTGATCGACGATGGAATAGGGCTCGTCGCCAAACGGCTTGAGCATGTTCCGAACAGCAATCCCCCCGCGGTGCGGGTCATATCGGACAACAGGCTCTATCCGGAATATGAACGAGCGGCCGAGGATATTCATATCGTCGGCCGCGTCCGTTGGTTTGCACGGGAGATATAGTCATGGCAGGTGACGGAGACTTGGATGATCTTCTCGAACTCGCGGGCTGCTGCTTTCGGGATGCCATGAGGGCCGTCGATATCGAGGCGTTCTTCTCCAGACGCGACGTCCCACTCGCAGAAGGGACCAGCAAGAAGACGGTCGCGCAGAATACGCTTGCGAGCCTTTCACGAGCAAATGCGCTGGATCTGGTTCTCGAGTTTGCGCGAGAACGGCGGGATATTGGCCTGCAGGACAGGGTGTATCTCCTGCAAGACAAGGACCAGCCGGAAATCTCCGCGATCACTCGCGACCGAGTGGCCGATCGCCTTGGTGTGGGGATCCATGGACAAGGCATTCGTGCGGACGTGATCGAGGGGCTCTTTGATCTGAGTTCGCCCGCCGACTTCTTCCAGGGTCCCACCAAGACCGAGGAGCTCAGACAATACGCGACTGGCGCGGCCCCGTTGTGGAATGCGAAGGAGGTCTTCGAATTCATCGGGGCAATAGCATGTCCTTCGAGGAGGTTTGCGCAGCTGATTGAGACCGCTCTGGATCCCCGGTTTCGTGATGCCGACGACCAGGCGGCGCTGGCAGCCGATTTGACCCGCATCCTGCAGCTCGACGGTTACGAGGTTGCTCAGACAGGAGAGGTCTCGGGCCGCGCAACATTCTCGGTACGCCCCGTTCGCCGCGGCGTCGACGGGCGGCCGAAGAACCTGATCTTCGCTTCCAACGGACCAAAGCCGAGGCTCGGGTTTTCGGATGCGATCGACAACGAAGTCGTCGTGCTCGAGCATGCCGATAGCTGCCTCATTTACGAGCGCCCCATCGGCAATGGGTTGTCCTGGCTCGACCTGGTCCGTTGGTGGATGGAGCAAAAGGGGCTCGCCGACCTCGCAGAGGCACGCACCAGCCTCGGGCGGCGTCTACTTGCCTCGCTTGACGACGGTCCAGAGCAGGAATTCTTCAAGGCGTACTTCCGCAATTTCGCTGAGCGGCTTGGAGACCGGCTGCCGGCGCTCATCCCGCAGGTCTACCTGCACTACGATTCGGAGATCGCGAGGCGTCTCGCGGACAAACGCGTTCTGTTCCGGCAACGCATGGACTTTCTGATGCTCTTGCCTGGCCGACAGAGGATCGTCCTCGAGATTGACGGCAAGCACCACTATGCGAAAGGTGAGCACGCCGATCCCGGTCTGTACGCCGAAATGGTTGCGGCTGATCGAAACCTTCGCCTCCGCGGCTACGAGGTGTTTCGGTTCGGGGGCTCGGAATTCTCCCGCCCGAAGGGTTCGATGCAGAAATCTGTCGACGAGCTTGTGAAGTCATTCTTCGAGGAGCTGTTCGTCGTCCATCGGCTAGGATAGCGCATCCCAAGAACACCGCAGAGTTACGCAGAACTCCATTAAGCACCTGAAAGTAATTGTTTTCTTGGTGCGCGCGGGTAGCGTTTCCTCATGCGAAACACGATGAACACCACACGGATCGGGTCGAACCCGCTGCCTCCTGGCCGAATGACAGCAGCGGAACGCCGTCAGGAAATCTGCGGGCTTCTGGCGCTTGGGCTGGTGCGGCTGAGGATGCGAGAGCGCGACCGTCCTTCGGCCGATGCCGGAGAAACTTGCCTACACTCTCCGGCCGACCAATGCCGTCATGCAACTCCGACTCACAAGGAGGACGCATGAACACGCAAGATCCCATCCCAGCGCGGCTGGCGGCGCTGAAAACCACGACGACGCCTGAGCTGAAGCAGCAATGGCGGGAGCTGTTCGACAGCGAGCCGCCGCCGTTCAACCGGCGCTATCTGGAAAGCAGATTGGCTTATCGGATCCAGGAACTGGCCTATGGCGGCCTGAAGCCCGAGACCATCCGGCGCCTGGAACAGCTGGGCGAGGAACTCGACGGGAGCAGCCCCGCCAAGCGCCGGATCCGCAACGATCTGAAACCGATCACCGGCACACGCCTGCTGCGCGAATGGCAGGGTGTCGAATATATCGTAACGGTCACCGCCGACGGCTACGATTGGCAGGGGCGGCCCTATCAGTCCCTTTCTGCCATCGCGCGCGCCATCACCGGGACCCGCTGGAATGGCTGGGTCTTCTTCGGCCTCAAGAACCACAGGGGGCGGACATGACGAAGCCCATCATCCGCAAGCTCCGCTGCGCGATCTATACCCGGAAATCCTCGGAAGAAGGGCTGGAGCAGGAGTTCAACTCGCTCCATGCCCAGCGGGAGGCCTGCGAAGCCTACATCGCCAGCCAGCGGTCCGAGGGCTGGGTGCTGGTGCGCGATCAGTATGACGACGGCGGCATCTCCGGCGGGACGCTGGAGCGCCCCGGCCTGAAGCGGTTGATGGCCGATATCGAGGACGGGCTGGCCGATGTGGTGGTGGTTTACAAGATTGACAGGCTCAGCCGCTCGCTGGCTGACTTCGCCAAGCTGGTCGAGGTGTTTGACCGGAACGGGGTGACCTTCGTCTCGGTGACGCAGTCGTTCAACACGACCACGTCCATGGGGCGGCTGACGCTGAACATCCTGCTGTCCTTCGCCCAGTTCGAACGCGAGGTGACGGCCGAGCGCATCCGCGACAAGGTTGCCGCCAGCCGCAAGAAGGGCATGTGGATGGGCGGCGTGCCGCCCTACGGCTATCGGGTCGAGAACCGGAAGCTGCTGGTCGACGAAGATTCCGCAGCACATGTCCGCTGGATCTTCGCCCGCTTCATCGAGATCGGCTCCTGCACGGTTCTGGCCCGCGAGGTCGGCGCGCGGGGCATTGCCACGCCACGCGGCAATCGGATCGACAAGAAGTACCTCTACCGGATGCTGTCCAACCGCGCCTACATCGGCGAGGCGGTCCACAAGGGCGAAAGCTATCCCGGCGAACACGACGCGATCGTCGACCACGAGACTTGGGACAAGGTTCACGCCATCCTGCAGGAGAGCCCCCGCAAGAGGGCTGCCCGGACTCGCTCCGACACGCCCGCGCTGCTGAAGGGGCTTCTCTTCGGTCCCGATGGCGCCGCGTTCTCGCCGACACACACCCGCAAGGGCGGCAGGCTCTACCGCTACTATGTCAGCCAGACGGTCCTGAAGCACGGCGCCGGGGCGTGTCCCATCGGCCGCGTGCCTGCTGGCGAGATCGAGGCCGCCGTCATCGACCAACTGCGTGCCGTCTTCCGCCAGCCCGAGATTATCGCGGGCACATGGAAGGCAGCGCGGCCGCAGGGCGACGGGATCACCGAGGCCGACGCCCGTGACGCGTTGACTCGTCTGGATCCACTGTGGGATGAACTCTTCCACGCTGAACAGGCGCGTATCGCGTCGCTGCTGGTCGAACGGATCGACATCGACACCGATGGCCTCGATGTTCGCCTGCGCATCGACGGGTTGACCGAGCTCGCGTGCGAAATGCTGGCAGATCTCGGAGCATCAAAATGAACCGTGCGAAGCCAACGCCGGAAACGGTGACAGTGCGAATCCGGTTCCGACTGGTAAAGCGCGGCGGGCGCAAGGAGATGCAGCTGCCCGAAGGCGCGCCCCAGCGGCGGCGGACCGACAGCACACTGGTCAAGGCGCTGGCCCGCGCCTTCCGGTGGAAACGAATGCTCGAAACAGGCGCGTTCGCGACAGTCGCCGAGTTGGCTGCGCATGAGGGTATTGCACCGTCCTACATGACCCGATTACTACGGATGACGCTGCTCGCGCCGGAAGTAGTTCAGACTATCCTCGACGGGCGGCAAGGGGCCGAAATGACACTGGCGCGGATTCTGGAACCATTTCCAATTGAGTGGGAAGACCAGACACTTGACGGTGCCGTTGAGTGGAACTCTAGGTTTTGAGGTGGCTGGCGAATGAATTCGATAATATGGTAGGCGGAATACCAGAAAGGAAGCTAGGAATGTCTGATTGGTTTGAAACACACACAGCGAGTATCGTGGCTGACCGACCAGTTGCGCATGATGCTTCTTTGCCCGTCTATTCCACCAAGCTTGGTGAAATGTATCTGGGGCAGTCCGAGGACGTTCTTCGCACCAAACCTGTAAAAAAATATGCAGGCCAGGTTCAACTTGTGATGACCTCACCACCATTCCCGTTAAACACTAAGAAAGCCTACGGAAATCGAACGCAGGATGAATACGTTGAATGGTTCGCCGATTTTGCGCCGATTTTGCGCGATATGGTGACCGAAGACGGGTCGATTGTAATTGAAATCGGCAACGCGTGGATGCCTGGTCGTCCCGTAATGTCAGTTCACGTTATGAAGGCTTTTCTGAACTTTCTGGAAAAGGGTGATTTACATCTTTGCCAAGAATTCATTTGGTACAACCCTGCACGTCTTCCGTCACCTGTAGAATGGGTCAATAAAGAACGATCTAGAGTCAAAGATGCGTTCACACGCATTTGGTGGATGTCACCGAACGAGCGGCCGAAAGCCGACAATCGAAAAGTTCTGCGCGAATACAGTCCCAGCATGAAGCGATTGATCAAGTCTGGAAAGTACAACTCCGGGCCACGGCCCTCAGCTCACAATATTGGGGCAGAGAGCTTTAAGACCGACAACAAGGGGGCGATCCCGCCAAATGTTGGTGATGTTGACGGCATTCCGCCGATCGACGGAGTGATTTCGCAAGAACAGTTCGAACAAACCCTGCAACTTGTCTCTGAGTTTCAGGGAGCCACGAACCTAATAAGGGCTGCCAACACAGTATCAAGCGATGGCTATCGCAAATTTTGCCTCGATCAAGGAACTCAGGTTCACCCAGCGAGAATGCCAAGGAGTCTGGTGGACTTTTTTGTACGGTTTCTTACCGACGAGGGCGACATGGTTCTCGACCCATTTGCGGGAAGCAACACGACCGGCGCGGTTGCCGAGGATCTCGGACGTAAATGGCTCGCAGTTGAGGCCGATTGGAAATACGCAGCGCACTCAATAGGCCGCTTTTCTCCAACTAGCCTCTTATCCACGTGTCAGGGCATCACGTTCGAACCTCGCCGGAATGGGCGATAAATAAATTCTACTGAATAGGAAAGAATCAGCCATGCGCAGAAGCGTCAATTCCGCGGAAAATTCGACATTCCCCATAGCTTACCGATAGTTATTTACTCATCAGCTTCATCAGCTTCATCAGCTTCATCAGCTTCATCAGCTTCATCAGACAAATCTCGCTCCTTTATCTCCCAGATACCATCCCCAAGGTAACGCGTACCTGACGACGAAAGCGCATGCGACACAGTACTCTTGTCAATCTGCCGTTCAGTGATGAATTCTAGCCAGTCCTTAATGTCCGAAATTTTCATTGGCCCTGGAACCTGTTGCATCAGCCTATCGAGCGCAGTTTTAAGTGTAACCCGCCTGGTGCCGCCCCATTCTTTCAAGTAGGCGAAGCGGCCAACACCGATTGCTATTCGATCATCTAATGCAGCAATACTAAAGATGGCCTCCGCGTCCACCAAAGGCGAGCAATCGATGTACTGCTTCACCTCATCTAGATGTATCCCGGCCCCCTTTTTCCGAAGCGCGCTGAAAACCTTGTCGACGAGGGCTGGTTGTTGGTCTCGCTTCACTACAAGATCTCGGTCGTTTAGCCCCCAAAGACCTCGTCCCACCCGCAATACTGGGTCACGGTTCCATATCTGAAAGGTACTGTTTACTCCTCTGAATTCAGAAAGACGCTTGTTGACTTCACCCGTTGAAAGTGGGCCGCCGGCAGCTTCCAAAATCCCAATGACGGCATCTCTAAGGTCAACGCGATGCTGATCATCCGCTTCGGGAAGAGCCCAAACTAGTCGACCAAGGTACTTCAATGGCGACTTCATCTGTAGTGCAACATTAAGCCCGTATTTATCCAGTCTTTCGCATAGAGCGCCATCTATTTCTTGTAACTCCGACACCAATTCGGACGCATGCCATTGACGGCCATCGGCCTGGTCCGCCACGATATCGAATGCCATTTCCGCCACCTTCTCAATCTCGGCATCGGATAAAGGAACGTGTTTCCTGAGGCCGTAGGTTCCTCGACCAAGAAGAACACCTACGTTAGCAACAGCGTTGCGAATTTGAGACTCACCGATATGCCTGCCCGAGATTTCGCTAACCATCTGGGCCACCTCGCTCGTGTGGAGCGGGTTTGGACTATCTTCTAAGGCAACTTGAACCAGTTGCTCTATGCCGCGCCCGTAGGCAGTAAGGGTCCGCGAGTCCTCAGATCCGGAAAAATGACAAAGGCGGGATGCCTCAGCCCAGAGAAGTGGCGTCAATTCTTTCCCTTGATCAGGAAAGAAGCTTTCAACTGTCTGGCGGCATTCCCTCTCCGACCAATTAAGGTCGACCGCGCTCTCGAGCAGTTGCCGAGCTTCCCTTAGCTTTTCGTTCCAAGTTTCCTGGTCGACACGGGATACATAACCAACAGTGCCGACTTTCAAAACATGGAAACGCTTCTCGCAAATCGAGTCTATCAGATACGCAAGGACGTCTTGCATACCGGAAGTGCCTCTAAACCAGTCATCCACGACCTCTAACCCGAAGAGAGGCAATGGTTCTTCCCGAGACTCTAAAATAGCGCTTAGCCGATGGCGCATCACATCATCCCAGAGCTCTTTTGTGATGATACGATCAAGTGTTCGCTTCTCAATTTGACGAATTCGTTCGCGTGTTATGCCGTAATCGCCGCCGAGATCCTCGAGTGTTCGTTGCGGTTCATTGAAACCCATTCGACCGAGGAGGACCTTGCGATCCCGTTCTTCGATTTCATTTAATGTTTTGAGAAGGTTTCCAATCAATCCGAGCGAGATAGCCGCGGATGATTCGCCAGTCTGGCCACGTACAACATCGTTTTCGCGCGTATGTCCCGATCCCCGGTCAAATAAGGCCATTGAGGCGTGTGTATCGACCGCTCCACGACGGAGGCCTTCAAGAAGAGCTTCAGCTAAGTGCTTTTTTGAATGGCGCCCAAAGTTTTTCAGGCGAAAAAGTTCCGCCTCTGAATAGTGGTCCAGGTCGGAGACGATCTTTATCCGGTTGTTGCTAAAAACGTTCCCTAGACGAACCGTCAGAGACAATCTTCCGACTTCAAGAGATCGGAGCCACGGCGGCGCACAGCGCACAATGTCCAACGGATCGTCTGGGTCCTGAATCAAAGAGTCAAAGCGAAACTGCCCCAACGAGGTTCGAATTGAATCCTGCAACTCTCCCTCTTTCTCAAGGTAGCTGTCTTCATCATAGATGCCCAACTTATTCAAGTTTCCCTCAATCTCGGGAGCCACTGACAAGAATTCAGACACCCATCCACGCGCAACGGGCACTTGATTAACGCCGCATGCCGTGTCATCTTTGCCTGAAAATCCTGTTTGAGATATTAAACGTACAGTTGGATCCTCAATACTGTATCCCCAGCCTTCAAGAGCAAGAAATATAGGCAAGTCATCCACTTCGGCGACCTTTGCTACTGAGCATTTGAAAGGCTGCGGCAGCACAAATTTGGCGCTCTGAGTCACGAGCATCCGCCCTTCGTTGTTGCTAGCAACTTCATTGAAAACGCGTGTCGGCGGGCGCCCGAAACCTACATGTATGACACCTGCAAGTGCTCCATCCGCCAGTAACCTGGTCCATTCCTCGTGAACCTCTTCCAGTTTCTGGGAGACAAAGATTTTCCATTCCGACCCTCGTTTTTGGGTCATTAAAAAGAGTCTGAGCGGAGAGTTCATTGGGCTGATGCTTCGTCCACACTCTTCAGAAGGGCAGCAAAATCCAGCTGCCCCTGCGAGGCCTGTTCATACAGTTCACGAACGCCCCAATCCGCCAGGCGCTCGGCGACTCGATAGACTGAGGTAGTCGTTAGTTCATCTTCGTACAATGCTTCGATAGCGCTCCGTATCAACTGCCCCGGGTCAAGCGATCCCACGTTAAACAATGTCTTTCGCTTTCCGATCTCTGAGGGAACAATACCGGAAGCAACAGCAAAACTGATCGCAAATCGATAGCCGTCCAGTTTCTCAGCAAAGATTTCTTGCTCTTTCATCTGATCAAGGAGATCGTCGGCGTGCTCGGAAAGACCGACCGTTGTGACTTCAGATTCAATCATAGTTTGGACCTTTCGATTTTCGTCTGTGTCTCTGAGACCTCGATCAGATCATAAACCGCGCCGATACGGTCCTTAATGGACTCAAGATCTGTTTCTCGACGAATCTCGCCGCCATGAACGAACAAGACAAACTGAGTGGTCACCGACGGTAGGTAGCCCAAAATGTTGTTCCGGTGCTTAGGGTCGAGGCGGCCGAATGGAGTGTCCATCACCACTGGTCCCGCCGATCGGCCCGTCCTGTTGAGTCCATCTATTAATGATAGTGCGACGATCTGTTCAGCACCGGCGCTTCGCATCGAAACGGTGCGTCCATGGCTATCGATAATACTCAGACCATAATTTTCGTTTATCTGGAGACCTTGATAAGCGCCCTGCGTCGTCATTTCGCGAAAAGCGTCGCTCGCCAGTTGCTCGACTTTGCCACGAAGCCGGTCACGGAGCTTTTCGATACTAGCTGAGAAAGCTCTTTCCAAATTGGAGGTTAGTGCAACTTTCTTTGTGGTCTTGTCGGCCCTCGCTGATGCCACTCCTTCAATTGCCTTTCTTGCGATCGCGAGGTCTTCCTTAACCTTCCGGATATTGGTCCTCACGCTGTCAACATCGCTGTTCAGCTTTCCTTCTTCCTTAAGGAGATCCGCAATCCGCGACCGTTTTCGAGCAATTTCGGTTGCGTCCTGCTCATCGATTTTATCCTCAATGTCTTCAATCTCGTTCTCCGCTTTCTGAAGCTTGATCTGCGCGAGATTCACGTCCTTTTGGATCTGAAACAACCGCTGCCCCGCACCAGATCCACGAATTTTTTCCAGGTTGCCAAGTTGAGCTGATATTTCATTAAGTCGGGCGCTTACATCTTTCTGAGCCATAAGCCCGGCTTGCATTTCACCGAGTGTCGTCTTTAGAGTTTCGCGAATTTGGCCCGTAACCGGCTGCAGACACGTTGGACAGGAGTCAGTATCAATCAACTGTCGGAGACGATCAATGTCCGCTTCAAATCGGGAGGTTGTCTTTATTTCTCCAGTAACGCGAAGCTGCTCCTCCCGCAGTTTTCTCTTCTTTTCGCCCAGTCGTGCGTCGAGCATGTCCTTCCAAGCAGAGGCTAGTACTTCATGGCGCTCGGTGTACTTCCGAGCAATGGTGGATTGGCTTTCGTCGCGGTCTGCTCGAGCGGCGTCAAGTTTGGCCTTTAGCGCAAGAACCGTCGCAGCAGCCTCAATTTCGTCTTCCAGGTTTTCGCGTTCCTCGCGAACCCCAGAGATCGAGGCTTCAAGATATTTTTGATCAGCTTCAAAGGCCTCTAGCTTCTCGTTCAAAGCGTCGGTGCGCAATGCTTGTGCTTTCAGGCCCTGGATGTGAGCCAGTGCCTTGGTTTGGGCTCGCGAAGCGTTCTTTAGAATGGTGCCGAGTTCATCACGTCCTCTGACTAGAGTCGGAACACCTAAAGCTTGCTCAATCGCGTCTTTGATCTGGCGCCCTTGTTCGCTTCCTTCGAACAGAAGCTCCTCATACTCCTGAAGCAGTTCACCGTCAAAAAGGAAGAATCGTGACGTCTGCTCGGGGGCAACTTGATCGAGTTCATAGGCCACTTGGTTGCCCGCGACGACAGAGCCATTTTTCTTCAGTAGTACTGAGGTCTGCAGGTCTTCCGAACGGGAAGGACGCACGACTGGGGAGCGGCGGTCCGCCGTCCGGCGAAGCTCGAAGACATCACCGTTAGCTTCGAATTCAACAAACACTTCGACGCGCCAGTTGTCCTCGAGCAATGCGTCCTTATTGACGATATCTATCAGAGGGATGAGGCGGGAATGCCTTCCCAACGCCTTTTCATAGAAGCCCCATCGAAGTGCGTTGAGAAGCGAGGTCTTCCCCCTCATATTGTCGCCAAAGACGAGCATCACATTTTGGGACTCGTCTTTAGGAAAATCAATAACAGCCTGGTCTTTGTAAGGCATGAAGTTTTTCATTGTCAGACGGATGAGCTTCATTTGAAAACCTCGGATTCGGCTGACAGTTTCTCAACTTCGGAGTCAATTAGTCTTTCCATCTCAGCCATCGGCAGCGAGCGGTCAGAAGTAAACTGATTGTTCTTTTGAACAAAGTAGCATGCACGAATAAGCTCTTCCGGCAAGTCTGGGGCAACCTCCAAGCGTTGTGCCAAAAGTATTTCGAGTGCAATGTCTGGTCCTGACCGTTCAGTCATCTTCTTCTACTCCGTCTCGAGCTGCGAGGTCGTCTATGTCGATGCCCATTTCCATGGCAATCGCCCTCAATTCCGCTCCAGCTGACTTGTTGATGGCACCATTAGCGAACTCAATAGCACGTATCAGTTCCCCACGGAGGAGGCCAAGTTGCTCGGGTTCAGACTCCGAGCTCAATGGTCGCACGATTGCGTCATGAATCTGTGCCATGTTCTTACCAGGAGAAATCCGCAATACTCTTCCTCGTCGCTGAATGAATTGCCTTGGGTTTTGAGACGACGCTAAAATCAGTGCGTGGGAAACCTTGGGTATGTCTACTCCCTCGTCGAGGCACTTGATTGAAACCAGAATGCCGCCAAACTTGTGGAACCATTCCATCGTGGCCACTCGATCGCCAATCATGTTTGAGTGGTACTCGATAGTCTCAATTCCCGTCACCCGAAGCGCGTTTACAACATCGCCAAGTTGCTCACTGTCCTCGCAGTAGATCAGCCAACTCTGACCGTCGCGGTACTCCCGTTTGATTGTACGAACTGCAAGATCCACCTTCGCTGTCGCCTTCTTGGCAATCCTCGAACGTTGAATGAGCAGCATTTTTGCTCGTTCGCTTAGCAGCTTTTTTCCGTTGGCATCAGTGCTGCTTCTTGCGATTTCCTTTTTTATTCTATTTGTGAAATCAAGCCATTGGTCCGCTTCATCCGCGTTAAGGCTGATAGCGTGCGGGAAATACTGATAAGGCACCAAGCGACCGGCTTTCATGGCATCTCCAAGCGTGATTGGTGGAGGCACAACACCGCCGAAGTAGTCCATGAGCCTTTTTGTTCCCTCAGTATCGCCGTAGCGCCGTGGTGTCGCGCTCAGTCCAAGTCTTAGGCCCGCCGCTATCTTGAGCGCACGCGAATTAATGGGACTGCCTATCTGATGAACTTCGTCAACAACCAGCAGCAGTTCGTCGCTCTCAGCGACCCCTGCCAGAAAGAGATCAGTTGCAGCGGTGGGCATCATAGCCAATGTTACCCGTGGTCCTAATTCCAGATCTGCAGCTGTCATGCTCTTGAGCCTACCGTGCAACTTCCAACGGTTTTGACCATCACCAGCCAGCATCAAGGCCGCGTCTGGTATCTCATCGCTTATCTCTTCAGCCCACTGATGCAGCAGTAGCCTGCTCGGCACGAGAACAAGGGCAGGTTTGCCGGTCCTGACATGATCTCTGATTGCTACGATCGCTGTGAAGGTTTTGCCAGTTCCAGTAGCGTGCTCAAAGATGCCGCGGCAACCTTGCCTTCGCCAAGCCTCAAGTGCCTCGGTTTGGTGTGGCAGGGGTTGTCGGCGTGACGTCGGGGTGACTGGGACGCTTTCCATGATTTCTTCGATGCTATTAGCGGCGTATTTGCGTAGATAGATTTCGGCCGTCTCGGGGAACGCCGAGACCGTGACGCTAGGATCCTTCCCCGACCAGAGTGTCGCGAAATGGTTTCTATGTTTCTCGATCCGGATCCTATCGGAAGGCCCATCCCAATCGCAAAAGACTTCAATTGCTTCGAAGTTTCCTTCTGCGTGCCAGCCGCTCCATGTTTCATTTGTTGATCCACGGAAGCTTACGGTGTGACCAAAGCCATCTGTGAAAAGTCCAATCTTTTCATGATATATGCCATTTCCAGAAATCAGTTGAGCTAGCCTAACCTCAAGTGCCCCACAAGAAATAAGAGTTGCTAGGGCTTTGGCAGGAAAGGCTGTCGAGGGCTCAGCTAGCAATCGATCAAATTCTTCAATAACCGCTGAGGCCAAAACTTCGTCGCGACGCGCGTAACCGCCTGAAATACTTCTGACATCCTCCTCACTGAGGCTCGGCGAGCAGATCAGTTGAATTCGACCTCCGCGACGTGCGAACTCGAGAAGTGTCCGTCCAATGATCAGCAAAACAGAAGATCGAAAATAGCCGACAGCTCTTTGATATAGATCAGCATTTCGAAGGCATTTTTTGTAAAAAGTCTCGACCGGATCATTCTTTGTAGAGCGGTATTCAGTATCAAGGTCGAGTTTTGATAAATCCCCCCTAAAAGCAATCTCCGTCGCATTACTAGTCATTGTTGCTCTTTGCATTTCTCGGCTTTGATTCAAGCCCTTATTGTTGGACGAACGTTCTGACTTCTACCCTCGGACCATCTCCAGCTTCGGTCAAATCCCGGTTCTACTCATCGGCCGCGGTTGGAAGGATTCGATTGGTGCCATGGTATGGTTTTCGATTCATGAGGATGCACTTCGGGAGCCGGCGGGGCAAGCAATGAAACGGTTGCACGCTTTCAAGAGCCGATTGGGGATTTCTGCTGCCTTGGCCAGTGGTTCGATGTGTGTTCCATAAGCCGAAACGACTGACGTCGAAGTGGTCAGATCGGCAGGTCAAAAAACTGTGAACTTTCCGTGCCTTGCAAGCCATTCACCAAAATCCCGCAGTCATGAGGTCCAGAGAATGTCGTTCCTGAGAGACCGCTTCCGAGCCTCCTGGCGCCGCTGCCGGTTAACAGCCTCTCTCGCATAACCCTCGAAAACAACGGAAAAATCCGGCCGCAGCCGGATCGGGAGAACGCTTTCGCTGAGGCAAGTGGCGGAGGAGGTGGGATTCGAACCCACGGTGGAGTTGCCCCCACGTCGGTTTTCAAGACCGGTGCATTAGACCACTCTGCCACTCCTCCGACCCGCTGGACCTAGCGTGAAGCGCGTCGGGCGACAAGGGGCGGATGTGTTACTCTGCCGCCTTCGCCATCGGGTTATTCGGATGCATCGTCCAGTTGGAATAGGGCTGGACGACACGACCGGTGCGGGTGTCGATCTCGCCCACCGGGA